>Ga0180300_10000028_pt1 | contig 47809 bp, 62 predicted proteins | sample GuaBasSediGuay15_FD_121798 | JGI IMG/M metagenome (GOLD analysis project Ga0180300, IMG submission 121798) | Subseafloor sediment microbial communities from Guaymas Basin, Gulf of California, Mexico - Guay15, Core 4569-2, 21-24 cm | ecosystem: Environmental > Aquatic > Marine > Hydrothermal...
AAGCAATGCTCCCTGAAGGGTAAACTCATCAAAAGGAATGAAGACTACTTCTAATCCTAAATCATTAGCTATCTTACATAGAGTTTCTCTTTTCTTTCTTTCTGTTTTATATTCATCTGAATTTCTTGAAAAGCTTTCTGATAGATCAGCAGTATAAACAGTATATCCAACCACAACAGAATTCATTATACCAAATTCTAACAACCCTTCATCTTCTATTGGAATAACATTAACTATTTTTTCAAGTTCTCTTAACTCATCTTTATCTGCAATATGCTTTGTTGCAACAAGAACATCCCATGGCGTAATAGGAAAAGCCAAACAATCTGTATGGAAAAGCTTTCCTGTAGTCTGCCCTATTTTGAAAATTCTGCAATCAAAATTTTTCTCTATCCATTCAAGAGCTTCTCTTGTGCTTCTTTCTCCATATCCACCAACATAATAATTATCTCTTATATATCTACAATCTGGTTCTCCTTCAAAGTAAAATCCTGCTGGTGGTTGATGACATTCATAGCCACATTTTGTTAAAAAGTCAAATGCAACTGCTTCCTCTTTATCTCTTCCTTTTGCTCTAAATCTTGAAATAATACAAACTCTTTTATCTAAAATATGTGGTAAATAAACGAAGCTATTTATATAATGGAGGTCGGCAAGTTTAGGGACTGTAGGGTAAGTCAATACAATTCCTTCTTGAGCTAAACATTGATAAAGACAATGCCACTCATAAACCATTCTTCCTATATTAATTTCAACCTTTCCTTCTTTTGCCAACTCTTCCATCCATTCATTGTTTATTACAAATTCAGCATGTAATGGTGGAGTCATTACAAAGACTGGAAGATGTAAGTCAGATGGAGTGATAATTTTATCTTCTTTATTCTCTTCTTGGTTTTGTTGCTTTCTTATAAATCTTAATTTTCTTACTTTTTCATTTTGAGCTTCTTTTTGTTGTTTTTCTTGTAGTTTTTTGACAATTTTGATTTTAGGCATTTTTCTTACTCCTGATAAATGATAAGAATTTCTAATAAATTCTTATCTTTAAAAAGATAGTTAATGCAAATATTCCGCATAGTATTAAATAGAAGCCCAGTTAACTTTGAATTAATCCCAGTTTACGACATACACTTCGGAACAGTATTCCATGATAAGCATCTTTTCAATAGGTTAGTAAGGTACATCCAAGACAATGAAAATGCTTATTGGTTTTGTGGTGGGGATATTTGTTATGATGAAGAAACAGAAATTCTTACTCCTGAAGGATGGAAAAAATTTACTGAAATTAAAGAAAGAGATACTGTAATATGTTATTGGGAAGATTCTCATTGCTTGAGACCTTCTTACATAATAAAAAAGTTTGTTTTCGATTATGGAGGAATAGCTATAAAATTAGAAAGCAGATATATAGACCTTTTAGTAACTCCAGAACATAGAGTTTTAATCAAAGATGCAAGTAAATCTCGAATTGTAAAAAGAGCTTTTGAACTACTGGGAAGAAAAAAACCTTTTTGGATACCTGTAGCAGCTCCTTTCTATAAAAGACATACAGCAAATGGAATGCAAATTACTCATCATGTTAGCGAGCATACTATCAAACTTTTAGCTTGGATTATAACAGAAGGCTGGTTAGAATATCATCATAGAAATGGAAAACCTTTCAGAATAGGTATAGGACAATCTATAAAGCATAAAGAATATGTAAAAGAAATAGAAGAATGTATAACAAAATTAGGTTTATCAGCCAGAAAATATCAAAGAAAAGATGGAGTTATTCTTTGGAAATTTAATACAAGATCTACTGAAAAATTACTTTCCTATTTTGATAGTTTAGATATACATAGAATTCCAAGAAGACTTTTAAATCAAGATTATCCAAACTTAAAAATCTTATTTGATACTTTAATGAAAGGAGATGGTATTATATCAAAAAACACTTATTGCACTACTTCAGAAAAACTAAAAGATGATTTCTTAGAGCTTTGCTGTAAATTAGGCTACAGTTGTACAGTTACAAAAACCAGTTCTAACAACATTGTTATGAACAGAAAATGTAAAGTCAAAGACATCTACTTAATTTATATAAGAAAACGCAATGGAGAAGGTTGGGCAAAAGTTGATAATGTTTCTACTCAATACTATAAAGGAAAAGTTTGGTGTGTTACTGTTCCTTCTGGTTTTATCGTAGTAAGAAGAAATGGAAAAATAGCAATATGCGGTAACTGTGAATTTATAAACTTACAGGATAAAAGATTCGAATATGAAACTCTTGAAAAATCATTTCAGAAAAATATAGAAAGAATCCTAACCTATTCAGTAGAGTATGCAACAGAAAAACTAAAACCAATTGCAAATAAATGTCTATTTATGATAAGTGGGAATCACGATGAAACGCACAGAATTAGATTTGGGTTTGATCCTATTTCTTCTATCTGTAAAAATTTAGGAATAAAAAACTATACCAATTCTTATGAAGCATTAGTAAAAATTTTATTTAAGCATAACAGAACAAGTTCACTTACTTTATATGCTCATCATGGACATGGTTATTCAAAAGTAAGAAGTGGAACTTTACTCAATCCATTAGAAGATGCTATGACAAATTTTGACGCTGACATCTTTATAATGGGACATTGTTTATCAGAAGATACTGAAATATTAACAAAAGAAGGCTGGAAAGGAATTGATGAAATTAAAGAAGGAGATGAAGTCTTAACACTTAACTTAGAAAAAGATATATTAGAATATAATAAAGTACTTGCAAAATGGGTTTACAGTAAAGAAGATTATCCTGAACTAATACATATAAAAAGAAAAGGATTAGATATCTTAGTGACCAAAGATCATAGGATTATATACAAAAGAGAAACAGGATATTTCGAAACTACAGCAGATAACTTAAAAGCAGTTATGAAAATACCTCAAAGTGGAACTTTTCCAACTGAAGGCTTAAATATGTCAGATGAAGAAATAAAACTTTATGCTTGGATAATTTCTGAAGGAAGTCTTTATAATATAAAAAATGGAAAAGAATCAGTAGGATTAAACATTTATCAAAATAAAGGAAGTAAATATAGTCAAGAAATCAAAGCAATTTTGGATAAACTAAAAATCAAATACACTATTGAAGAAAGGAAATTTAAAGGGAGAAAATTTACAATTAGAGGAAAAACTTATAAGACAAAAGATAATTGTTTAAGATTTTATATCTGGGCTAAAGATGCAAAGAAAATAAGAAAAATCTTAAAAGATAAAACAATACCTCAAATTTTTAAAGATAAAATGAATGATAGACAATGGCTCATTTTTTTAAAAGAACTTGTTAAAGGAGATGGACATTTTTCAAAAAATGCTAAATTTTCTTGGCAGTACTATACAAAAAATAAGAAACTTGCAGATGATATTCAAGAAATGTGTATAAAACACAATTTAAGATGCTCCATAAAACAAAGAAGAAATCAATATGAACTATATATTTCTAAGCATAATACTTATACAATATGTAAATATTATAATATATCAAAAACTGTAAAAAATACAGGAAGAGTATGGTGTGTTAGTGTAGCAAATGGAACTATTGTTACAAGAAGAAATGGAAAGGTAGCAATTTTAGGTAATAGCCATTATTTAGTATTTACATACAAAAACTTTCTCACTTTAAATAATAGTGGAACAAGATTAAAAGTTAAACAAAAATTGTTATTAAGAGTTGGCGGATTTAGATTTTCAAGAAAAGTTGGTAGCTGTAGCTATGAAGAAAAAAGAGGAATGCGTCCGAATGCAACTGGAACTTATATCATAAAAATTATTGCTAATCCTTATCCAATTGGATCATTGAAATTTTCTGTGATTCCTTTTATTTAGAAAAATTATTCACTTGATGAATAAAATTCTTTAGTTAGACTTTTTATTTCTTTTTGTAATTCTGTCAATATATTTTCAATCTTTTCTAATCGGTTCTCTAAGAAATCGAGTCGTGTTGATAACAGTTTCAAATCAGAACGGTATTCTTGTTCCAATTCTGTCTTTAATCTATCTGTTAATTTGTTATAATCCGACAGAGTTAAGTAGTTACTATTTAAAGGTTTTGGTTCTATTGTCCTCAATAAAACTCTTTGTAAGAGAAAGATAAAAATCCCTGAAAAAATTCCAAGAGCTACAAATTGAAATAAAATCAATGAAATCTTTTCCCAAGTCATATCTTTTTATTATTATTCTGAAAATTTTAAACTTTTACAAATTCTTATCTTTCTATGAAATCTTTTCATAAATCCTTCTAAGCAAAGCTTTAACTGAAAAGAATTGCTGAATATTATCAAAATACTTTCCTTTATTTACAAAATAAGAAAACAAATAAGAATAGTAATTAAGGTTTATATCATTTCTCCAATAAATTTCAACTGGAATTCTATAAAACATGCAGGTAATAATATCAAATACTTCATAAAGATAGTAATCAACTTCATAGCATTCAAAATCAAAAAGAATACCTTTATTAGACTTTTTACCAAAATTTTCTAAAACTTTATCAACAAGAACATAAAGAGAAACAGCAATATTCTCCGAAACTTGATAAAAAGGTAATAAACTTAAGAATATAATATCAAACAAAGTTTCCTTTTTATCTTTGGCAACATTAAAAGAAGGTCTTACTGCTATCAAATATTCTTTTATATTCATTTCTTTTTCTACTAATTCAATCAAAGTATCAAATATTCCTAAACTTAATTCTCTGAAAGATAAGTTTACATTCTTTAGATAAAGAAGAAGAGTTTTAGGATTGTTATAATATTTCTTGATTTCATTGCAGTATTTCTCCAAAATAGGATAATGATATAGATGGAATAGAGCATTACAATTAGTGCAATACATTATAAGATTACATCTTTTGCTAAAATTTCTTACATTGAAACCTGAAGGATATACCAATCTAATAGCTTTAGCTTTGCATTCCCATAAGAAAGTATGAATATTGAATAAAGCTAACGGAGAATTAATAAAATGAGCATAAACTTCTCTTTTAGCCTTATTCAGCTCAGAAGCTTTATCTGGAGAAACATAAAATAACTTTCCACTTATTTTTTCCTTTCTTAGATACCTCGGTAATTTAGAAATAGGTATATTGTAATGCTTTATATCAAGAAAAGAAATTCTTGGCTGATATAAATCAAAGAAATCTGTAAATTTAAATCTGTTAAAATATTCTGTTTTGTCTGTTAAATAGATAAGTTTCATTGATTAAAGTTTAATTTTAGTTGTCTTGTTTCTTTTAAAATCCTTCTCTTTGCAATTTCACAATATTCAGGATTAATTTCTTTTCCTATCCATCTTCTTCCTAATCTTTCTACTACTACTGCAACTGTTCCACTGCCCATAAAAGGATCTAATACAATACCACTTTCCCAACCAGCATTACAACCGCAATCAGTCCAACCAATAGTATATATTTCATTATGCCCTTCTAAACCAGTTCTTGCTCTTGGAATTGCAGGCATCTCTTTAGAACCAGAAATTACATTTTGATAAGCTTTTCTTTTATCTTCAAATACTTTGTGAACAACTAATTTTTTCTCTATTATTCTTTCTCTTATAAAACCACATTTTTTACAAATCCATTGAGGACAAGCACATTTTATCATTGGTTCGACTAATTTTTCTGAAAAAGTAGCAAAATGAGATTCTGGAAAAGGTTGAGTTGGAATTTCCCAAAGATCTCCTGGATTTTTACCAAGAGGATGTAGAGGAGCAACTATACCCTCTATACTTTCTCTATGTTGAACTGTTCCTATCTTTTCTAAATATTTAATATTAGGTCGTGGTTTATTAATACCTCCTCCACCTCCATAATCAGGCAAGTTTGCATACTTATGGCTTGAGCTAACTCCTCTCATTGCTCTTTCAATTGAAACTTGTTTATGTGGGACTCTTACTGCATCTAAATCAAACCAATATTTCTTATTCTTAACTAACATAAAGATAGGTTCATAAGCATTAGTAAATCTATCCCTTACTGAAGAAGGCATGTGATTAGGCTTATACCAAATAATTATATTTCTTAAAATTAATCCAAGTTCATCAACACATTTTAAAATAAAGCGATAATTTTGAAGACATAAACACTTTTGAGGAATTTTAACTTTAAATCTATTCGGTCTTATATTATTTCGTGTATTTTTTGCAGAAGGATATTTAGGATCTATACTTCCATAACCTTTCCCACTACCTGAATAACAATCATCATGATTCCAAAATATTACTCCTGTCTTTTTTAAAATTCTTTTTAATTCTCTCATTACTTTAAAAAGTTTTTCAAGATATTCTTCTAAAGAAGATTCTAATCCAATTTGATCTTCTATCTGATAATCTCTTAAACCCCAATAAGGAGGTGAAGTAATAATACAATCTATACTTTCATCAAGAAATTTAGGTAATATTTCCAAAACATTAGCACAATATAAAATTCCATTGTCGGCTTCAAAATACCTGTTTTCTTTTGGAAATTTATCTTTCCAATTACTCATAACCCTTAAAAGAAATAGCTTATTAAAACTTCTACTTTATCTCTCAAAAACTTATCTTTTATTTGAAAACTAAAATCCAATTCTAAATCTCTACAAAACTGTAAAAAAGAGGCAATATGAGAAGTAAAGAAAACATTGCAAGCCAAAACTATCTTATTTCCCTTCCAACCTAATCCTGAAAAGAAAACATCTAACTTTGCATTATAAACATAAGAATATAAAAAAAGAACATCTTTATTTTTTAATTCTTTAGAAGCAAAATCATAAACTATTTCCAGTAAGAAATAAGGATTATTAAAATTTCTTAGTTTTTGTCTTGGTAATCCAAATATTCTGTCCATTGTTAGTCTTGCATTATGCTGACCATCACTAAAGGAAAACCAATCATCTGAAAAAGGCAATCTCCATAAAACAAATAATTCATTTCCTTTCAAAAAATCAGCTAAAATCTCAAGATTATCTTTATTAACCTGATAATTTAGCAAATAAAGAAAGTTATCATTAAAATATGACAAATACTGCACATTTGCATTTATTTGCGTTGCATTTCTCATTTTTCTAATCTTCTTCTAAAATTCTTATTATTTTATCTTTATTAATTACAAAATAAACAATTGCAGAAAAATATCTTCCTAAAATATCTTCTACAAGAATGAAAGCTCTATTGTAATCTTCTTTCAACGCTAAATCTTTTTCTTTAACTTCTTTTTCTGATAGAAAACATATTTCTCCTTTTAATTTTCCAAAATCAAATTTTTTTCTTATCAAATCAAAATCAAATGCAAAAAGCTTAATTAAAGATAAATCAAGAAGATAAAAATCTGAATCTTTAACTTTATAATAGTAATAATCCCAACTGCTACAATATTTTATTTCATTTCCTTTTCTTTGAATACTAAAAATAGAATATAGACCAAATGGAATAAAGACTGGAAAGTGATCATAGTAAAGTCTCAAATTCATTTTCGTTCTCTTGTAAGAAATCTACTATGGAAACATATCTTATAGGTAAATTATAAATCTCTTTACCTATTTCACAAGGATCTTTATCTTCTGGCAGTTCAACTATTCCTATATCCATTATTCCTTCTTTCATCAAATCATAAGCAAGCTTGTAAGCATCATCAATTGCATCAGCATCTAAACAAATATAAATCTTCTGCCAAGTATTCTTTATTAGTCTTTTCTGTTGCTTTGTTAAACTCTTACCGAAACAGGCAACTGCTTTTTCTGGAAAGGGCAATATATCAAATATTCCTTCGCAAAGAAAAACTTCATCAGAATTCTTAACTCTATCATAATTGAAAACATAATCTTTCATATTTCTACTTTTATAATTATAAGTATAGTATTTAGGTTCTTCTCCAAATATTGCTCTAAACTGAAAGCCTACCAACTCATTTTCAACTTTAACTGGTATCATTATTCTTTGATACAAATGTGGAAAGCTTTTATCAACACAAAAACTAATTTCATATTCCTGAATAAACTTATCAATATAATCCTTTGAGTAAATCTTTTCTAATTTGTTTAAGAGAAATTGATAGCCTATACTATCAAAAACAGGAATACTCTCTGGAATTTTGTCTAAAGAACTTCCTTTTATTGGCTTAGGTAAACTTATTCCATCAATATAAAAGCTATGTTCTATTTTGAAGTTTTTATCGAACTTTAATATTTTTCCACATCTGAAACAATATCCAACTCCTTTTGTAAGATTGATATATAAATGAAACTTTGTGTCTGGAGGTTTTCCTATTTGAACACAATAAGGACAGCAAAATCTTATTTCATCATCATGACTTGGAACTTCTTTATATTGTCCAAATTTTTTAACTAATTTCTTCAGATTAAGTCTTTTCATTAAATAATGCTTGTTTTAAGATTTTTGCTATTTCTCTTATTTCTTCTTGAGCTTGTAAAATACATCTTTTTTCTACAAAATCTTTCCATACAAATATTGGAGCAGAAGCAATCAAAGTAGTTGCAGTTCCTTGCGGCATTAGAAATCTTAATTCTTCTTTCCTAAATTTTTCTCTAACTTTTAAGCTTGTATATAAACCATACAAATCCTGAAAGTCCATATAAATACGATTAAATAAATCATAATCTTCCTGAAATCTATAAGGCAAGCAGAAAGCATCTACATCAGTATATCTATGACTTCTCTGATTGAAATTGATAGAAGTATGTCTTACCCATTGATGAGAACATACTCTACTAATATTATAAGCTAAAACTACTTTCCATTCTGGAATACTACTATTAAAGATAAAAAGCTTTGATTGTAAATACCTTGCATTAAATTCACTTAATTCAATAACAATATTAGATTTTAACTCAAATGATTTCATGAAATCATTATCCTTTCTCCAATCATAAAGCTCTATATCAATTAACTTTCTAAACTTTTCTTCTGGTAAGTTTTCTGCAAAATGTCTCAAAGTAAATATTGCTATAAATTCATCTATTGGAAATACTTTAAAGAAATATTTGAAAATTCTTTCTCTTGTTTCTACATTAATATCTGATAAATTAACAACAATTGGAGTATGAGCAAATATACTGAAATGTTTTTTCTCATACAAATTAAGTAAAAATTGAGTTCTCTTTTCTTTATCTAAAAATTTTTCTTCAAATAGAATTCTGATAGGATAATCTGAATAATAGCAAATTCTTGCTCCTAAATAACTGAAAATCAAATCTTTTTTTAGGCTCTCTTTATTCATTCTTTCATATAACAATTCAGCATAATATTTTCTTTTTTCTTTTAGATAAGTTTCATAATTGTTTTTTGTTAGCATTTTCCATACCTTTCTTTACTATGCTTTTAAATAACTCGTTATATCTCTAACATAATCATTTATTCCAGCAGGAATATGAGTTAAACATTGCCCAGTTTTTATTTCTACTTCTTCAATACCAAATTTAACTTGCTCCCCAAAAGACTTAACATTCGACACAAAATTACATCTTTCTTTGAAAATATTTTTACCAACTTTTTCATCTATTTCAAAAAGTAAATGCATACCTTTTGAAGGAGTAGTGCAAGCATACTTCAAATTATCTATTATATCCAAGTTTAATAAGAAACTCTGCAAAAGTTTTATAAACCTATTTAAAATATCATTATAATAGAAATTTTCTTCATTCTCAAGTTTACTATTGTAATCAATATCTACTAAAACAAACTTTTTATTTCCATTCTTTCTTTTTGATTTATGTACAAACTTATACCATTCATAATCTAAATGTTGTATATCTCTTTCTGTAAAATCTCCACTAATTAACTTTCTTACATATTCAGTAACCATCATTCTGGCTGCTTTAAATAAATCTCTTGGTTCATAAGTTATCAAAATAGAAAAAGCATTTTTATATTCCTTATACAAAAGAGCAACATTGTATTTCATACCTTTAAATACTTTTTCCTTAGCAAAATCTTCAGTCAATACAGACAATTTTGTAATAATCTTATTGGAAAATTCAAATATATCCCCAGATAAAACGAACTTTTCTATACACATTTCATCACTATTGAACAAATGTCTAAATTCTAATTCCTTTTCTGGAAATTGCTTTATTAACCACTTTCTTCTAAACATAATTAAACAAATAAAACCTTCTGTATCATAAAACAAAGGTAATCTTTTATAAATAAAGTTATCTAAATTAGATTTAATTCTAACTATATTCATCATCATAAACTTTTAACCATTTCCAAGCAAGCAACTAAGAACTCCAAATATTACAGCCAATACTAAACATATTCCAAATCCAATAAAAGTTTTCTCTACTATCTGATAAAATACCCTACTTTCCTTCCCAAATGTATAAAAAGAAGTAATAGATGATATAGCAAATAAAACAATTGCAATAATTGAAAAGAACTTAGCTAAAACTTCCATAATCACTCTTTCTACAATAAACTCAACTCTAAAGCTTTTTCTTTTAACAAATCTTCAAACTTACAAATGATAAAAATCTCATCTGCAATTTCACTTTCAAATGTAATAATTGTCTTAATACACTTTCTTGTCTTTACTGAAAGCAATATCTCTTTGAAAGTTTTCATTAACATCAAACACAAAATTGGAAAGTAATCCTTTGTAAAAACTAATACAAGTTTTAATCTTTCTCTTTCATTTTCTAATTTATCAGCAAAACCAATCCACCATCTTAACAAAACATTCTTTTCTGGATTATTGAAAACAGTTTGTAAATTAAATTTCTCACTTTTCTTTACTGCCAAATAAACCGGAAATCTTTCAAAGTGTTTATTCAACTTTATAAACCCTTTTTCTTCTTCTATATCTTTCAATGAAATACTGAAATATTTACAGAGTAGCTTTTTAACTTCAAAACTAAAATCTTGCTTCTTTATATTTTTCTTTATCTGATTATTTAACTCTGCAAAATTTATCATTTTTTCTTTTTCTTCTTTTTTCTGTTTTTTCTATAAACCTTATCATAACAAGCAGCACAAAGTCCTCTTGCATAAAGTCTTTTCTCTTTTCCGCATAAAGAACAAATAATTATTTTTACATTTTTTTAACTTTCTTCTCATTTTGAGTTCTCAACTGCTCTAAATATTTTCTTCTCTTTTCATAAACTTCTTCAGAAAGCTTCTTCCACTCTTTGCAACTTTTACAACAGATAGGTTTAGTCAAATAAGTTTTATCATCTATCTTTTTAGCAGAAGATAATTGTTCTGCCCTTTCTCTTAATTTTTCACAAGCTTCAGGAGAAAATCTTCCATACTTACACTGAAATGTATTTATCTCTAACCATAATTCCTTATCTTCTACATTAATAGGAGGAACTTTATTCATTTACTGTTAGATAATAAAACCCTTCTCCCATATTCAGCAATCAATAATGCATCTGCTTTTCCATCATGTTTGCCAATATCAAGATAAGGAAAAAGACTTTTAGCTTTTTCTAAAGATAATTGCTTTATTTCCTTTCTTGTTTTCTTTCCATAATTTCCTAACATAACCTTTTGCCATTTCTTGGCAGTAATTTCTTCATAAGGAATTCTTAAAGTTTTAAGAATTCCTAAAATCATTCCATATTGAACACCCAACTTGAATGTAGAAACAACTCCCTGTTTTGGAAATGCTTGCTGTTTCTCTACCAATGTGATCAAAATATTTTCCTGAAGTTTCTTTTCAAAAAGAGAAATAACTTCTGAAAAATCATCTGGCATTGCATAAACTTCAGCTCTTAATGTTTTTGAATTAATAAATGCAATTGCTCCTTTCTTTCCTATATCTATTCCTGAAATCAACATTACTATTTCTCAATTATACTTCTGATCCATCTCTAATACTTGCAACTACTTCTGCATCAATCCAACCCATTTCTTCAAATAGTAAAAATAAACCTTCTTTATTAGTCTCCCATCCTATTAATCTATCTACAAAAGTAAATCCATCTTTAAAAACAACAATACAATATCTGCCCAATTTACCTTTCAAATCTTCAAAGTTAATCATTTTCACTCCAAAAATTCAGAAAGTTCTTTCAAAAATTCTATATACCTATCAGGAAACTTTTCCAAAACTACTTGAATAATCTTTTTCTTATCTTCTTTACTAATATTATTATTCTCTAAAACTAACTCTACAATTTTTAAGTTTCTTATAAGCTCTTTCAAATTACTCCAAACTTCATACATACTTAATCTCCTTGCTAATCTATCCAATTCCTTATTCACATTCACTTCATTCATATTCATTCTTTTATAAAAGATTTTCTTTACTCAAATCAATATTTAATTCCTTTCTTAGAGAAGTCTCAATTTCTTTATCTTCTTCAAGAACTTGCATTAATTCTTTCTTTCTATATTTCTTATTCTGATACTCATACCAACCTTTTCCTTTATCTTCAATCATACCTTTTTTCACTAAGAAATGTAAAATGTTAAAACTATTTCTGAATCTCAAAGTTTCCATATCAAATAATAAATCAAGCTCTCTAAAAGGAATTGCTACATGGTTTTTTGTTGCTTTCAATCTGAAATATATAAAAGAAATATCTCCATTATCATCTTTTTCTTCTTTTATCCTTTTTATCTCTAAAGTAAGAACTGGAGCAAATTCAACTGCATGCCCACCTAATCTTGCAACTCCTCCACCAAAAGGAAGCATAGAAATCTTTTCTTTATTTTGAGAAATATAAACCAATGTTGCATTCCAATCGTATAATTGACTTCTTACTTTCCTAAAAATATGAGATAATACTCTTGCATGAACTCCAGGTTGATATTCTCCTTTCTCTATTTCATACTCAACAGCAGCACTTAAAGAATCAATAACTGCTAAAATATGTGGTTCTTTTCCATATTTCTTTCTTACTGTCTTTACTAAATCTTCAAAAATTTCAAAAACTCCTTCTACTGTTTTAGGGGTAAAAATAAGTAATCTTTTAATATCTCCGCCTAACTTAACAAAGAAATCTTTATCAAATGCATACTCAGTATTAAATAGAACTGGAATTCCATTTTCATATCTTCTTTGAAATGATATAAGAAACTGTTGAGCAAGTAAGCTTTTACCACTGTCTTCAAAACCTGCTATCTGAGTTATTCTCCATGCAGGAATTCCTGGTCTCCCAATCACATAATCTACCCCAATTAAATCAGTTGGAATACATTTAACTTCAAATGTTTCTTCTTCAGCAAGCCCTAATATCACTTCATCTTTATACTTTGACTTCATTTCATCTAACAATTTATTGAAATCCATTTCTTCTTTCTTTTTCTTACTAAATTTTAGACTCCTAAATCAACTTCTTTCTTTCCAACTTCTAATGGAATATCTTCTGGTAATTTAGGCTCTCCCATTTCATCACTTTCTTCTTCTTCAGTTCTAATAACATCAGCATAAATATTCCATAACTCTTTCTGTTCATCATAAGAATGAACTATCCAAATATTCTCAAAATCATCTAAATTGTATAACTCTTTCAAGTACCTTCTATCTGGAAGAGGAGATGATTTTCTTGCTGGAATTACATTATAATCTGGATATAATCCTGCTGTTTCCTTTTCTATCTTTATATCATAACCATTTTCAGGATGAGTAAAATCTCCATATTCAGGATCTTTTGCATAATTGATTAAAGATTGAACTACTTTCTTAATAGGTAAACTCATTATTTGAACTCCTTTATCAAGCTCTTTTAAATCTAATCCATTGCAGAAAGCTCTTTTTACAGCATAATAAACTCTTGCAGTTTCTTTAGTCAAAACTTCTGCTGCTAAAAGCTTCTGAATAATCTCACAAATATAACATCTTTTCTGAAATTGTCTTAAACATAATGTAGCAACTCTATTATTTTTAGAACCAAACCAATGCAATGCTAAAACTTTGAAAACAAGCCCTTTTTCATTCCAGGGTGGAAGTATTCTAATCAAGTTTTGACCTTCCTTTGGTGTCCAAATAGGAACTTTACAATAAGATGGAGCAGTTCTTTGAGCTACTTCTTTCTCTGTTAAATCAAAATTTGGTGAATAATAGTTTACTATTTCTGAATTCATAGCCTTTTACCTCCTTTCTTTGGTTTTTTATTTAATGCAAAAATTTTTGTTCTATATCCTTAATCAACTTTGAATTTCTAATCTCCAAATAGTTAGCAAGCTCTGGAATAGATATAAGAAAGAAAGTATAAACAACAATAGTCTGAAAAACTATCTCTTTTAATAGTTCTTTTTTATCTTTGAATTCATTTAAATCTTGTCTATTATATCCTTTTGCAACTCTTTGTAGCAATTCATAAATTTTCTGTTTCAAGATTTCATTTTCAGAAGATTTTATTAAATTATCAGGCAAGCAAAATACAAACTCTTTCACAAAAGAATTATAAACTTCTTCAAAAATTTCTTTTCTTGTCATGATTACTCTTCTTCTTTTCCTCTTTCTATAATCTCAAATCCTTTTCTTTTCACTAAAGAATATGCTTGTCCTGAACTTATCTCTAATGGAGACAAACCACAAACAAGAGCAACTACTTGAACTATTGGAAACATAATTCCATTTATGTTAACGAAGTATTTATGCCTTTTACTTTCAAAATAAGGTTTGAAATCCTTAAGGTATTCCTCAATCTCTTCCTTTGACATATTGACAAATTTCTCAAACTTAGGGTTTACCTTTGGCATATCTCAAGTCCCTCCTTTCAGTTAGCTTTATTTTCTATTATTATATCATAAAAATAAGAAATGTCAAGACTTTCTATCTTTTCTTAACCAAATTTCAAGAAATACACTCAATCTTGTAATATCTATCAACCTATTAAGTAAAAACTCTATGATATAAAGTTCATCATTTTCACTATCAAATTTAAGTTTTTGGATTGTTCTCTCAAATTTAGCTGCAATTTGTTTCACTTCTGGCTCAATTTCTCTTGATAATTCTTCTTCAACTTTTCTTAAAGTTTTTATACATTCTTTCATTTCTTTTCTCTAATAAAACTTAACCAATAATCAAGTATTTTATCTTTATTAAAACATTTTCTTTTATCTGCCTCTAAAAAGAATATAAATACTTCTTCTTCTGGCATATTTTCAAAAGAAATAATATAACTATAAGAAGTATCAATAGCATACTTTTGCTTAAAACTCTCTGAAAATAAATCTCCTCCTTTCTTTTTTCTATGAAGATCAAACTCATTCTGCACTTCCTCTAAAGTTGGGGCTATTGATAGAGGTAATCTTATAAGAGTTAAATAAGAAGTTTTAAGAAAATCTATTTTATAAAATATCTTCTTAAAAGTATTTAAAATGATAAATCTATTTTCAAAAGAAATGCCTACTACCCAATGTCTTTCTTCTTCTAATCTCCTAACTGCTTCTACTAAATGAGGTTTATACTCTCCTAACTGAACTAAATCCTCAAATTCTCCATCTATTTCTTCCTTTCTTCTTTTAGCTTCTTCATCTAATAGAATCATCCTACATCTCCTTAAAGTTTATTTTCTGGATTCTCATAAAGCAAAAATAACATCCTACCTTGATCTTCCAAAGCTTCTTTACAAGCTTGCAAAATTCCTACTTTTTCCTCAGCTTCTAAAACTTTTTTAGAAGCTTCAATATATTCTTCATCTGTATAAATTAAACTTTTCACTCCTTCTTCCGTAATCTTCAATCCTTTCTCTACTGCATCCTGTTTATATTTTCTATATAATCTATAATAAGTCTCTTTCTGTTGCAACTTTAATTCTGCTAATTTGGAACGCATTCTTTCAAGAGCTAAGGCATATCTTGCTTTTCTTGAAGGATAATCTCTTATCAAATCATCTAAATTGAATTCTCCTAATCTAACTGATTTTATAAATTCCTGATATTGCTCTAAAAAAGCATCTAATACTTTTTCATCAAACTTACCATTAATCATTTCATTTACCTCCTTTTTCTTTTTGTTCTTTTTGGAACTTTGTTAGTATAGCTTTAACATAAGAGTTATGATATTTACAAAGCTGTTCCAAATCAAACTTAATCATTAATAATAACTGACAGAAATCTTTAACAGTCCTATATAAATCCAATTTTGCACAAGCTGAAACTATCTTATCAATACAATCAAGAACATTTTCTAAAGTAATTCTTTCTGATAATGCTTTCTTATTTTCTTCATAAACATACAGAATTCTACGAGCAATCTCTTCCAAACTTCTTCTTGCTACAAAATGTTCTTCTTGTAAAATCCATCCAATCAAAAAAGCCCAAGCTTTCACTAATCTATCTTTTACTTCTAAAAGATTTTCATCATTAATTCCTTTATATAGAAGCAAAACAATTTCTGAAACTGTTCCATAAACTATTCTATTCCAGAAAGGATTTTCATTCTTTTTCCAATCATAATCATTAAAAAGCAGATCATTAAATTTCATTTGATTAAGAAAGGATTTTTGTAATAATCTTAAATAATTTTCTTTCATTTTTACTTTCCTTCAAAAATTTTCTTCATTCCTTCATATTCTTCTCTTGTTATCATTTTACTTGAAAAATCTACCCATTTATTGAGATGCTTATCCCAAAACTCTTTTGTTATAAGAACTGAATTTTCTTCTAATTGTACAACTCTAATTCTATAATCACTTTCTTTATTTACGATAACTTCTTTCATTTTTGTCTCCTTCAAATAATTTCTTTAAAGCTTCATATTCTTCTCTAAGAATTATCTTGCTATTGAAAAATGTACAAAAACTACTTCCTGGCTGCCAAAATTCCTCTATTATCTGAACCATATTTTCATTTATCTTAACTGCATAAGTTCTTGAATTTTGACTTTGTGATATTAAAACTTTTTCCATTTTCTTATTATTATATCATAAAACTGAAACTTGTCAAGATTGAATTTCTCCTTTTATTTTTCATTCTTCATTAATTCTTTAATCTTCCTTTTTATTTGTATAAAAGGTATTCTTTTTCCATATTCATTTACAATTTTCCATTTCCATTCCTTTGATACCCTCTCCAAAGTATCTTCACTATTACCCCAATACCCATCATCTAATTTTCCCCAATCAATATTCAATATCTCACAAATAATCGCAAGCCAAGGCTTGCCATAATATTCATAATTTTTCATTTCTTCTACTAACATATCCATATCTTCATCTCCAAACATATAAAACCAATTTCTATAATGTTGAAGTGAACGCCAAGCTGATAAACCTCGACAATCATTAGCTTTATTCCATGCAAATTCCATATACTCTTTCATTCTCTCTATCACATTTTCTGGAGTGTAAGGAAAATATTCCCACTTTTCTTCTCCTTTTTTGACTTTTTGAACATATTCTTCTCTTAATAAGCCTGTAGAAAGAGCTTCTTCCCAAGTCATAAAATAAAGAGGATCATCAAGTGTAACTCCAAATGGATCTTCTTTCTTTACAAATTCCAATACTCCCAATATATTTCTCATTTTTTAACCTCCTTTAAATAAACTTTCTTGACTTATTTTCTCACTTTCTATCTTTTCTTTATCTTTCTTCTCTTTTAATCTTCTTTTCATAATTTTGTTTTCTCAAATCTGTCTATCATAAATTTGATTTTCCTATTTAACTCTTCAATAGAACTTACAACCTTATCCATTTCTAAAATCAGACCTAATAAGTCTGCTCTTAAAAGTTGCAAACTCCAGCATTCTTCTTTATTTTTTAATTCTTTCATCTTCTTTTCTAAAATATCCCTAACAACATTCCATTCCAACTGACAAGCTATATCTTTACTATTAATTTCAACTGAAAGCAGTTTATTATGAATATCCTTCAAATATTCTAACATCTCTTTACATAATTCTGAACCTAAAATCTCTCTTAGTGTCATCTTCTTATTATTATATCACAAAATAAATTTTAATCAAGCTTACTTCTTAAATTTATTATACAAATACAAAATGAACTTTTCATATTGAGAAAAATTCATAAACTTCATAACAGAAGGCTTATTGCTTAAAGGAGATTGCAATGAAACCTTAGCATTTATGAATAGTAATCTTCCATAATAATATCTCCAGTATGCATTCACTATTATTCTGATACCATGTTTCAAGTAAAAGATATACTCATTTCCTAACTTTTCCCATCTCTTTGCAATTCTTCCCAAAGTATTTCTCAGTAATCTGCTTTTTATCTTTAGTAAATCAAATTTGTCTTTAAATTTTTGCTTTAATCCAATTGAACGGATAAACATTTTTACTTTCTTAATTCCTTGTTTCCAGCTCCATTCTTTGAAAAAGGAAATTGCTTCAAAGCTTTTCTGAGACTTCTTTATCATATAGCCGATATTGATACCTTCCAGATTCTTTATGTGAATATATCCATATTTGAAATCTTTAGTAAAGAAATTTTTCATTCCTAAATTTTCAAAATGTATATATTTATTGCTTGCAATGTAAATATGCCAGTGAATTACCTGTCTTTGCTGAAATTCTGCATAAGTGAAATATTCATATTGAACATTTCTATAATGATAATCAAGATAATCTCTTAAGTGTTTAATAAAACCTGAAATTCCACCAATCTCTTTTATAAAATCTGCATAGCTATCCCAGTCATTAAAACTAAGAGTAATTAATTTTACTTTCCAACCCTTTCTTTTTAAATATTTGAATAATCTGGCACTGATGGCAATATTATCAATAACTCTTTTTCTGCACAATTCAATATAGCTTAATTCTATTAAGTTCTCTTTTCTTTCTGGAATATTCAATTTATCTCTCTTCTATTCTTCTGTATATTTTTCAATGCTTGAAATTTCTTTGAAATTATATCTTACTGGAGCTTTTTCAAAGATAAGAAAAGCTCCTTCTTTTTCTGTTTCTATTGCTATCAATTTATCTACAAAATCATACCCACTTTGCAGTTTTACTGAGCATTTTCTTCCAAGCAATTTTGTAAGAGCAGTTACTTTTGTAGTTAAAGACATAGAAAATAAATCACCTCCTTCTTATTAGTTATAAAACTTTTCAATATTCTTGTAGTAACAATATTGAGATAAACAAATTGAATTCATTTTTTCAAAAAGAACATTTAGAAACTTATTAAAATCTTCCAAAGATTTATTTTCATTTTTTGCATATATAATCAAATTTCTTTCAATAATTTCCATTACTTCAGAACTTTTCTTATTAAAATCACAAATCAATACAAAAAGAACTGATAAAACATTTCCATCCAACAGCTTTATTATTCCTTTTACTACCGTAAAAATAAGAGTAGAAAGAATCCTCAACTTTCTATCTATTTCATTCAAAGAGTAAAATTCTTCAGGTTTAAGTATTGCTTCAGAAAGTTCCTTATTTGTAATCCCTATTGCTTGCCAGAAATCATTAGCATCATGATCAAATGGTAAAGTCTTGATTTGAGTTATCTGCTGCTGCATCATTTTTAGACCTCCTTTCTCTTTTTTCTTTCCATCTATAATAACAAATCAAAAACACTATAGTTCCTACCAAAACAAAGCATTCCAGAGAGCAGAAGATATTTCCATATATTTTATCAAAGCCAATTTTCATTCCAATCAAAGTAAATACAATAAAGCAAAATGTTGCATTCAGCCAAACTGCACTTTGATAGATAAGGCTTATATCCTTTGCTGTTTTTCTTTTAAGAAGCAATCTTATTTGAGCTATTGCAAAGCTTCCTGTTATAATTGATAAGATTGTAATAATACTTTGCAGATAAGGTAGTATTTCCATTCATTTTCTCCTTTCAACTTATTAAACTATTGAATTATTGTTTCTTCTGTTTTTTGAGTTAAAACATTAATAAGAAAATCCAAATCTTCTCTTAAAAGAAGAACTTGGACATACTGATTTGAGATCCAGCAATCCATTTGCTTATACTTATCCCAGCTTTCCTTTGCCTGTTTTAGCTGTTGGACAAAGTATTCCTTTTCAGTTTCATTCATGAGATAAATTGTAACTCTTCCCAGAGCATAAGTAAGAGCATAGCTTTCATCCTGCAAAGATTTACGGATTTTCCATCTATCATTTTCTCCTATGAGAATGCTTTGCATTGACATTTTATTGCTCCTTTTTACCTTTTTCTACTTCATAACAAATTTCCTGAATAATATTTTGCAATTTAATTATTTTGCAATAAATCGCATTTTCAGAACTTACTTTTTGAGATTCCATCCATTTTCTAATTGCTTTACATATTTCCAGTATATCTTTTAAATACTTTAGTTGAATAAAACCCGAACTAAGCAAAAGTTCTTTAAGATCAAGTTCAACAGTAATATCAATCTTTATACCTTTTTCTCTTGAACCTTTCAGCTCATTGAGTATTGCCTTTATTATGCTCATGTTTATCTTTCTCCTTCACAAAATAGTTTTTATAAACATAAGAAGACATATATCTTATTAAAACCCATTCCAATGCTTTAGCCCAGTAGAAAAACTCTGGATTATATTCATACATTGGATCAATCGTTGTAGTATTACTATCCCGAAACATTTCTATTATTATATCATGATTTTATTATTTTGTCAACACTAAAAAGTTGAAATTTTAAATTTTTATGATAAAATAAAAAGTAAAATGAAAACAGAAGACAAAATTTATCAAGAAGTAAATAATCTAATTAAAAGCTTATACAATTCAGATGGAACTATTAATATCAAAAAGCTAAAGGAATTGCAGCTTTATGGTTCTTCTGTCAATTGGGGGGATTTAAGCTGTTGCCATGTAGAAAAAGCTTATGTAGTTTATGTCAGTGAAGCTGCTCCTGATGCTTATGCATTACAGAGGTATATAGAAGAAGAAATGAGAAAGAAAGGTTATAAAGTTAAAGTAATAACAGAATGGTGACAATCTCATGAAAACATTTCTATTAATCCTTTATGCATATTCCATCTCTCTGCTAACAATTGCAATACTGAAAAGCAAACCTGCCCTTGCAATGCTCGTTGCAATATTCGTAGGAATACTATCAGCATTAATATCAAAAGAAAATTAAACTTAAAATAAACCCACCAAAATAATACTATAGCAATAGCAAAAATCTAAAAAATCTCTATTCCAATAATAGTTCCTTAACCAAAAATCAAAAAACAAAACAAATTAATGAGAAATTTTACCTTTAAAATTTCGAATGAATTAAAAAAGAAAAATTTCTTAAATTCAAACAAAAAGTAAAAAACAAATAGAATAAAAAATAAAATAAAAATCAAAATAAGAAAAAAGAAACTTATATTCCAAAAATAGTAAGTAAAAAGAAAAGAAATCCTACTAAATGAATTTAGAAAAATCTATCTTAATTTCTTCTATTAATAACTACCTTAAAACCTCTTTCTCTATACTTTATATCCTCTATCCTTCTTATAATCAATATCAAAAGTATAACATATGAATCTAATACTTTTTCTTTCTTTAAATAACTGCTTCAAATCCTTTTTAATATTTCATATCCCTTACTCCGTAAGATATGAAATATAGTATAAAATACCAAACTTCAAAAGATGATAATAAGAAAAAAATTTATGATAATTTTATATGAAAAAATATTGAAGAAAATGAAAAGTATGGTATAATAATAAGAAAAAGAAGTAAGGAGGCAATAAAGGGATGGTAATGGTTAGAAATAGGTTATATTCTGAAAAAGATTATAAAGGACAGTGGATTGATGCTCCTGATGAATGTTGTCCTTGCAGACCTTGTTGGCATTTGTATCATTTTCCTTGGTGGGATAGTTCAGGAAAGATGCATAGTCATTTTAATTGTGTTACAAGACATAATAGTGGATGTCCTTTTCCTAAACTAAGACCTCTTCATATTTTTTATCTTTCTAAGAGATTTAAAAAGAGAAAGAAAGGGGATGTATTCAGATGTTTAAGATGTGGAAAGGAAGTAAGGCTAGGAGAAGAAGAATGTGATTGGATAGCTGTTCCACATCGTCAAAGAAAGAAAATTATAGAATATTTAAGACAAAAGGGAATAAGAGCATAAAAACACAAGAAAGGAGGGGACAAGATGATAGAAACATTAGAGTTAGTAGTAAGGTTAAGTTTTATTTCTGACATACTTGGGACAGCTCCAAGTCCAGAATTATTGAAATTAGATTTCTTTAAAATGATTGGAAAGAAAGCTTTAAAGGATGCAAAGAAGTTGGAAAAAGAAACAGAAAGATTATCGACCGAAGCTTATACTAAAGAAGACTATAAGGTATCAAAGTCTTCCGAAGAGAAAGAAAAGAATAATGAAATAACACAGATAACTTATTTCAGAAAAGATAATAAAGGAATTTATTTACCAAATTTTATGGTTAAGGGATTTCTTAAAGCTGCTGCTCAAGCTTTAAAGGAGCAAATTAACTTACCAAATCCAAGAGCGAAGATTGACAGATATGTTTTTATATTTCCTAACAAAATTTATTTGTATAGAAATGGAAATGTTCTTAAGAAACATAAAGATGAGTATATTCGTCCAATAAGGGCAATGACTCCAAAGGGTGAGAGAACTTCTTTGGTATCATCTGAGAGAATTGAAGCATCGGAAGATAATCCTGTTATAACAGATGAAATTAGAATTGTGTTGATTAAGAATAGAGAAATAAATCTGAAGAAATTGAAGAAGATGTTGGAGTATGGACTTTATTCTGGAATAAGTCAATGGAGGAGTGCTGGATTTGGTAGATTTAAATGGGAGCTTATTTCTCAGACTGAAGAAATAGAAGAGGAGAAGGAAAAAGTTGAGAATAAGAGTGAAAACGAAGAAAACAATAATGAAGTGAAGAAAAAGAAGATAAAAGTGAAAAAGGCAAATGAGAAGTGATGGAAGGATTTTGTTTTGGGAATTATTGTTTAGTGAAGCAAAGGTAAAGTTTTGATTAGAGGAGTGAAGTTTTGATAAGGTAAAGGTTGTGTGCAGGAGTGTTAGGTATTGGTTTAGAAATGTTATGAGTTGAATGAGTACTGTTATGGAGAAGTGGAGAAATGTGTCGCAGAGTTTTGGTTTTGTTATGTAATGAAACGAAGAGTTTTGCAAAGGAAAACTATTATCTTGTATCGTTGTGGTTATGTTAAGATTGGTAATGTTGAGGTTATGTTATATATAGACTTGTATTGTTGAGGTTAGGTTAAGTAACCTGATGTTTAGTAATGGTTTTGTTTCGTCCAGTTGGATCTTGTTTTGGAGCTGTTTTGCATATTAATGTTTTGGAACTGTTAAGTAAAGATTAGTAATGGTAAAGTTAGAAGATGTTTTGTAGTGTAGAGGATAAGCATTGTTTTGTGCAGTAAAGGTTGTGCAATGTTAATTAAAGCAATGTTTTCTCTTGTTCTGAAAGTAAAGTTAAAGTTATGCTTTGTAGTATAGGGTTAAGGTTATGTTCAGTTTGATAGAGTAGTGTAAAGATAAAAAATAAGCAAAGGAGTTTGTAATGGCAGATTATGTAAATGTAAAAGAATGGTGTCCAGTATTAAATCCTTTTGATGAGTTTTGCTATAGGATAATAGAGAAATATGGAAATGGAGATTTTGAAAATTTACCTTGTATGAAGTTATATTCAAAAGTAAAAACTCCATGTGTAAGAAGTGAAGGGAATAAAGATAAAAGTATAATGATTACAGCCCAAAACCCAGGCATTCAGGAAGATGAAGCTGATAGACCTTTTATAGGTCCTTCAGGAAAGAAGTTAGAAGAAGTTTTGAAAGATTTAGGATATAAAAGAGAAGACTTTTATATAACAAATGCAGTTAAATGTTATGGAGAAACAGATGAGATAACTCAAAGTATGATAAAGATATGTTCTATTTCTATTTTAAGAAGAGAAATAAACTTAATTAAACCAAATATGATAATCTGTTTAGGAAGGATTGCATTTTTAGGAGTTCAGTATGCATTATTAGGAAAGATAAAAGAAGAATTTGAAAGAGGAAAAATCGTAGAAATTGAAAGTCCTATTTTAGGAGAAAAGAAAAAAGTAAAAGTATGTATGACATATCATCCTTCTTACATTTTGAGAAATCCAAATTATGAGCCAGAATTCAAGAAAGACTTAAGCACTTTTCTGAAAGAAGGAGATATAACAATAGAGTATGAAATTTTAAATACCTATGAAAAAGTGAAAGATTTTGTTGACAGTATAGTAAATAGTAAAGAAGAAGTTTATGCAGTAGTAGATTTAGAAACTTTTAGTAAAGATGTTCATGATCCTAATAACAAGATATTCTGTATTGGAATAGCTCTATCAGAAAAGAAAGCATTTATTATTCCTTTGAGACATTATGAAGCATTAAAAAGACAGATTATTAATTTCTTTATAGAAGGAATTCAAGAAAAAGTAATAGAAGAATTAAGAAGATTATTTTCTTATGAGAAATTAAAGATAATAGGACACAATTTTAAGTTTGATGCATTGGTTCTGTTAAGAGATTTAGAAGTAGATGTGATGGATAAAGTTTATGCTGATACATTAGTTTATCATCATTTATTAAAGGAAACTCCACCACATGATTTGAAAACATTAATTACTCTTTATACCCCTTTTTCAAACTATTACAAAGAAATGAAAGAAGTTTTTGTATCAAAGAAAGAAAAGTGGTATCATTATGTTGATTTTAATGATTTGTATAGATATTGTGCTTATGATTGCTGCTCCAATTATTATCTCTGGAAAGAGTTAGACAGAAGAATAAAGCAATTAGATTTATGGCAAAAAAATTTATCCAATAAGGTCAATAAACTAATAGAAGAACACAAAAAGCTAAATAAACCTTACATAACTCCTTACTATACTTACTTTCAGATAGAGAAGCTTAAAGAATTAGAAATGGAACATTATAGAATTCTTTTTGAAATGGAAAAGAATGGATTACCTTTTTCAAGAAGCTATGTGGAAAACTTAAAAGAAGAAGTTCAATATAAAATGAAGGAAAAACAGAATGAATTAAGTAAATTAGCTGGGAAGATGATAAATTGGAATTCTCCTCAGCAGATTTCCAAATTATTTAAAGAATTGGGAATAGATTCTCCAAAGAAAACTCCTAAAGGAAATCCTTCTTATGATGAAGAAGCTCTAAAGATTTTAGCGGAAAATGGAGTAGAAATAGCCCAAAAATTGCTTGAATATAGAAAATTGTTGAAGAATTATACTACTTATGTTTTATTTCTTGAAAATTATAATTATAGATTAAAACAAACAGAAACTGAAGATATTGTCAGACTATCTTGCAATATTAATATTGCTGGAACTGAAACAGGGAGATTATCAACATCTAATCCTGCTTTTCATGGAATTCCAAGAGATAATTTATATAGAAATATGGTTCAAGCAGAAGAAGGCTGGTTAATAGTAAGTGCAGATTATTCTATGGCAGATTTAAGAATGCTTGCTGGTTATAGTAATTGCAAAGGTATGATAGAAGCATTTAATAGTGGAATTGATTTTCATACTTTAACAGCATCATTAATATTTGATAAAGATCCTGAAGACATATCTGTAGAAGAGAGGACAACAGCCAAAACAATTAATTTTTCTGTTGCTTATTTAATTACTCCTTTTAAACTGTCTCAAAAACTCAAAACTTCAATAAAAGAAGCTCAAAATTTTATAGATAGATGGTTTCAGGACAAGCCAGAGATAAAATACTTTTTCAATGTTTTAATTTCTCAATATGATAAAGTAGAAGAAGGAAAGGAAGCTAAATTTGTAAATGTTTTTGGGAGAATGAGAAGAGTTCAAAAAGTAAGAAAATTTTATGAAGATAAATTTACAGGAAAAAGAAAGCTAAATCCTGAATATTCTCATAGAGTTAAGGAAATAGTTAATTTTTATCCTCAATCAACAGTAGCAGATGCATTAATGATAGGTCTTATTAGACTAAAGAAAAAGTTAGTAGAAAAAGATTTAATTCCTTATTGTAGATTTCTCCTAACAATACATGATGCTCTATTATTAGAAGTAAAGAAGGAAAAAGTAGATGAAATATGTGAAATAGTCAAATGGGCAATGGAATTTCCTATTCCTTTTGCTAACTGTCAAATAGTAATTCCAGTTGATTTCACTATTGACAAAATGTGGAAGAAGGAATAAGATTGAAACTATATAATAAAGAGAAATTTTGTTTATTGAAAGTTAAGATAAGAATTTTTAGCCCAAATGCAATCAAATGTTTTCTTTTTATTAAATAAGACAACTCAAGTCTCCAGAGCATTATTTTCAACAATCCTTGCTCTGGAGACTTTTTTTAGTTATTTGAAAATCTATTAGATAGGAGTTTTGTAATGAAAAAAGATGAAGCAAGAATAGTTCCTGAAGTTCATTTTTCTTTTAATGATCATCCATTTAGAAAACCTTCATTTGTATTGTATTTTTGTGGTTGTCCTCATAAATGTAAAGGATGTCATTCTCAAGAATTACAAAATCCTTATTCAGATTTATGTGAGACTATAACTGTTTCTAAATTGAAGGGAGTTTTGAAATATTATTTTGACAGTTATAATGGAAAGATAAATAGTGTAGTTCTTTTAGGCGGAGACCCAGTTGTTTATACAGATTTTCTCATTAAGCTTTTTTCAGAATTAAGAAAAGAAGTTAAGAATATTGAAGTAGTTCTTTATACTGGATACTTATTTGAAGAATTGAAAGAAGAACTAAAAAACTTGGTTGATATAATAGTTGATGGAAAATATAGAGAAGATTTAAAGACAGGAAAGTTCCCTGCATCATCAAATCAAAGAGTTTTTATTAAAGAAAATTCAGAATGGAAAGATAAAACATATCTATTTTTAGGATAAAGCTTTGAAATTTTGTAGGAAGGAGGTCAGTATGTATGGAATTGAATTGTTTTTCTCAAATACTTTATTTGGTAAGAGAGTTTATTCTTATTTTTTAAAAGAGCATCCAAAGATATTAGAATATTGGAAAATACATCCTAAGAATTTTGATTTTAATAAGTTTCAGAAGAAATATTTTACAGTTGATTATATTCAAGATATTTCTGCAAATCCTTCAAGTAATGTAACAAATAAAAGCATTGCAAGATTTAAAGTTGAAATGATAACTCCATTTATAAAGTATCTAACATTTTCAACTTTATTTGAGAAAATGGTAGAAATGTATGGGATAAATGAAGCTACAGAATATTCAAAAATGTTATTAGATGGAACTTTTTATTTACATGATACAGCAGCTTATATAATGTCCTATTGTCTTGGAGTTGACTTCAGTAAACTATTATTAGAAGGAATGCCTTATGGTCAATTACATTCATTACCACCTAAAAAACCAAGAACTTTTATTAATCAAGTAAAGGAAGCAATAATTGAGTTATCAAGTGAATTTGCTGGTGCTATAGCATTTCCAAGCTTGATTGTTTTATACACTTACATTTATCTTAAATACTATGGAAAAGATTATAAGATAAATGAGAAAGAAGTAGAAGATGATTTTCAAAATTTGGTTCATACAATTAATAAAGAATTAAGAAATGGGCAAGAAAGCCCCTTTTCCAATTTATCTTTCTTTGACAGATACATCTTAGATGAATTGTTGACTTATGTTTATTCCTATTTTACAAATGAAATAGGAGATAAGGAATTATTTCTTAAGAGAATTTTAGAAATTCAAGAAATTGTAATGGAATTTTTATGTAAAGGAGATCCAATTACAAAAGCTCCTTATAGATTTCCTGTAATTACTGTAAATTTTATCAAAGATAAGAAAATGGGAAAAATATTGGATAGAGAATTTTTAGATTTAGTAGCTAAAAATAACACAAAAGGACAAATGAATATTTATGTTTCTGATGATGCAAGAAAATATTCCTTATGTTGTCGTTTTCAGCCAGACATTACCACATTTAAATTTGATAGTTTTGGTAATGGTGGAATCAATGTTGGTTGCTATGATGAGAAAACAGAAGTATTAACTGATAGAGGTTGGAAGTATTTTAAGGATTTGAAAGAAGAAGATTTAGTTTTGACTTTAAATATGGAGACAGGGAAAGCAGAATTTCAAAAACCTACTCACTATTTTGAGTATGAATATGAAGGAATTATGCACCATTATAAGTCAAGAGATATTGATTTGCTTGTTACTCCTAACCATAATATGTTAGTCAAGTCAAGGAAAACAGGAGAATTGAAACTAATAAAATCAGAAGATTTGAATGGTCAAGGATATAATTTACCTGTTTCTGGATTTCATATTAGTAAAGATAAATTAGGAACCATTACTATTGGGAATAAAAAATATGATAGCAAAGTTTTTTGTAGATTTTTGGGTTTCTTTTTAGCAGATGGTTCATGCTATCTTAATGAAGAAATTGCAAAAAAATATGGTTGGGAAATATCTTTTTCAGTAAAAAAGAGTAGAAAAATTAAGTTTTTGAAAAGGGTTTTAGAAAAAATGCAAGCTAAATATAATAAATATCAAGATAGATTTGCTATTTACGAAGGTAAAGAATTTTATGAATTTTTAAGAAAATTTTATGATAGTGAAAACAAAAAGTGTATAGATAAAGATTTTATGTTAAAGCTTGGATATGAAGATTTGCTATGTTTATTTGAAGGTTTAATAGAAGGAGATGGTTATAATAATAAAAAAGCTAATCAGGTTATTTTTTATACTTCTTCTGATAAATTAAAAGATGATTTTTGTTACCTTTGTGCTTTAATAGGTTATCAAACAACTGTAAGAAAGAAAGGTAATCCCAGAATTAGAGAAACTTATTTTAAAAAAGAAAATAGGGTAATTATTGGAAAATGTTATGAAATAGTTGTTAGAAGAAATAAAGAAATCCATAAAATAGTGAAATATAAACAGACAAGATATTATAAAGGAAAAGTTTATTGTGTTGAAGTTCCAAATCATATTCTAATGATTAGAAGAAATGGACATACTTTATGGTGTGGTAATAGTATCCGAGTTCTTACTATAAATCTTAATAGAATAGCTTTAGAAGTGTTAGAGCAAATTGAGGATAATTTTGATATTGATTACAAGACTATTTACTTACAAAAGCTTAAAGAGAGAATGAATGTTGCAAAGAAAATTTTAGATAGTTTTAGAGAATGTATAAGAAACTTCATCAAGCAAAGTTGTTATAGATTTTTCAATCTTGGTTGGTTTGATTTGGATAAGCATTTCTATTCTACAATTGGTTTTATTGGATTATATGAAGCATTGAGAACTTTAGATAAAGATTTAAGAAGTAGCTTTGCAATAGATATTTTAGAAACAATGGATGATATGATTACAGAGTTCAATAAAAATAGAAAAATAAAATACAACTTAGAGCAAGTTCCTGGAGAAAGTGCAGCAGGATTACTTCCAAGTCTTGACAGATATTTTTATGGAGAAGAAAAAGTTCCTTATGTTTTATATTCCAATCAATTTGTTCCTTTATATGAAAGACATTCAATACTTGATAAAATAGAAATAGAAGGAAGATATTTTAAGTATCTATCTGGAGGTGGGATAAGTCATATAAATATATTACATGAAATGAAGCCAGAAGAAGTTAAGTTTTTGATTGAATTATGTGTAGAAAAAGGAATAGAGCATTTTGCATTAAATCCAGTTTATTCTATTTGTGAAAATGGACATTATTTATTGGGAAAATATGATGAATGTTATATTTGTGGAGCAAAAATAAAAGATCATTTGACAAGAGTAGTAGGTTTCTTCACTCCAGTTAGTGCTTGGAATGACAAGCGAAGAAATTGGGAATTTTCAAGAAGAGTTTGGAATACTCTAAAAGGAGATATAAAGAGAGAAAAGAAATAAATGGAAAAGCTGGAAATATGATGCAAAATATAGCTCAGTAAGAAAAAGAATAAAAAGGAAGACAAATAAAAAGGAAAGATTTTTAGCAAAAGAACAAATTAGAAAAGAATTAAATGAAATAGATTACTAAATAGATAATTTTACTAAACAACTTACTTTACTCTATACTGAAACTTTAGAAATTTTGCAAGATTAATTTTTATAGATTGGTTTGGAAACTTTCAAAATCTATCTAAAATCCAAAAAGATTTAGGAATTTTCTCATTAGAAATCTCACAATGGATAAATTTCTCTGAGACTCCTATATGTTCAAATCCTACTTCTAACAAAGCTGATATTATTAAGAATCTTGAAAAGTTGTCAATACAAGCAATTTTGCAAGCTCTTCCTTCTAAATGCCCTTTTAATTTTAAATCAATAAAACTATTTAACCTTTTAGCATAACTTTCGCAAATGTATCCTAATTTTATAACAAGTGGAAACTTAAGCAATTCTTGAGCTTTGTCCAATTTGTTTATTAATTCAGGATGAGTATTATTCCTTCCACAACAAGGACAGGCAAAATCTTCATACTTGAAATGTTTCCACACTATTTAATCTAATTTTTGTTGAAGTTTTTCAATTTTATCGTTAATAATTAACCAAGCTTTATAAACTTCCCTTTTAAGAATTTTAGCTTTACATTGACCTAAATAGTATCCTATAATTAGACAAACTAAGCCTATAAGAAAGTAAGACATTCCTTATTAGTATAAGAAATTAATAAAAATAAAAACTCTCATTTCTTTATCTTTTCAATTCTTTCTTTAGCTTCTTTCTTTAATTCTTCAATTACTTTTTTTATCTCTTGATGTTGCTCTTCAACATATTTACTCATTTCTCTATTTTTGAAGAAGATAACACAACCTATTACAATTAATAAAACAATTACAACAATTGCAGCATAACTTACCATGATTTTTACCCCCTTGTTGTATTACATTACAAAGTTATTGCTACTCCTATCAAAATTCCCAAAGTTAGAAATAAGCTATTTTCTTTTATTTTATCATAAAAACTTTTTTTGTAAAGATGTTTGTAAGCTTCATTTTGGTAGTTAATGATTTCTTGCAAATTTTCAATAGTTTCTTTTGAAATTTGTAATTGCTTTTTCTGAAGTTCTATAATAGTTTTCAAATATTCAATCTGTTTCTTTAACTCCTGATTTTCTTTAATGAGTATTTCAATTTGTTTGTTTGTAATTCTGCATTGTTCTAATTCTACTATCATTCTTTTAGCTGTTTCTTCAGAAAAACAGATTATAGGTTCATCTTGCTTTTGAGAAAAAGCTAAAGAAGGTAATGATAAAATAAAAATACTAATTAATAGGCTTATAACCCAGTTTTTCAAATCTTTCCCTCAATTCTTTAGAAGTTTTAGGTAATTCTATTTTTTCTTTAGTTAATTGTAATCTTTTGTAAACTCTTTCGTAATATAGTACTTTCTCTTGAACATTCTGATAAAGCTTCTTATATCTTTCCATTTCTTTCTTATAGTTTTCTAAGTTTTCTTCATACCATTTAATTTCCTTTTCAACCTTTCTATTAACTTCCTTTTCTATATTTCTAATTTTTAATCTCATCTTAATGGAATCAATAAGGCTAACAACTAAGATAAAAAAGAAAATCAGAAACAAAAAATACCAAAAAAGATTTGAATATTCTGTTAGATTCTTAATCTTTATATTCATTTTTATTTACCAAAAAGGAAATGCTAATTCTCTTTCAACTCTTTGCTCAGAACATAAAAGATTATTCCATTTTTGTCCATATTCATAAACTTTCTGACTATAGCTATAATTTATTTCACAAGCACTTTTCCATTGAATGCATTTCCCATACTTTTTCCAAACACAAACTTTTTTCCTTCTACAACAATTGTAACAATCTTCCCATTTATCACTCTTTGCTCTTTTACATTCTATAATTACCCAATTTCCACCATTATATCTTTGATAAGTAATCCAAAGCTTTTTTAACCATTCTGGATTACTTCTCCAAAGCATTCCAATATAGTAAATTGCAGCTTCGATATGCTGTTTGCTATAAGGTTTATCATAATCAGGAAATAAAGGTCTTAAGTATTTATCTAAAAATTTAGGGGTTAATTGAAAATAGCCTACTGAACCATGTCCATCTACAGATATTCTCCATCTACAATTTGTCTCAACTTTTGCTACTGCTATGTTATACCAGAAAGGAAATTTTTTGCTAATATATCTTTCTGAAGCTTTCCTTACTGGTTCAATAAGAAAACTACATCTATCTTTTTTTGCTTTTGCTGAGGCTATGGTGAGAATACCGAATATAAGTAAAGCAAGTCCAATTAGAATTAATAGAATATCAATAAAGGTTTTGAGTAATTTGTTTTTCACTTTTTAACCCAATGCGATTACAATAGCATACGCAATTAATAAAACAAGTGCATAAATTTTTCTCCATTCTCCCTTTTCATTCCAGTTAATCATTCCAATTCTTGCTCTTCTTATTGCATACCAGACAAAAGTAAGTAAACCACACAAACCTACTTTTCTTCCAAGCATTGCAATGAATTCTTTTTGGTCAAAGACAAATATGTAGCCTATTATAATACCTACTATTGCCAAAACCAATTCAAACCAACTTCTTCTAACAGTTACTAACATTTTGTCCTCCTAAATGCTATACCCCAAATTTGGCTACCATCGTCCTTTGGTCTCGCACCAATGTAAAACTCAAATCGCTTTCCTCTGTAACTAAAAAACGGTAAAATTAAATTCCATTTTCTTTTACTATGCCAAACTTTCCACTCAGAAGGATAATTTCCAGTTCCAATCCAGTAATAACAAAAATTATGCAAAGGATTTCTTACAAAATACCAATAAAAATAAGCAAATTTTCTATATTTTTGAAAGCACCAATCAGGAGGAACAGGGTCATCATAGTTACCGAATGGGTTAAATTTTGAGTTCCATATTTTAAGCAAATCCATTTTTATCCCACTTCTTCAGAAGGTTTTAATACATCTAAATTAGCTTTCTTAACTATTTCTTTTTTTAATTCAATTGGTATCTCTCTCACATTAACAACAAAAATTCCTTTTTCTAAAAAGGATTTTATTAAAGCTTTCTTATCCTGTGCAGATAAAAGTTTTGATTGAGGTCTAATTGCTTCCTCTACAATTTTATCAATATTTTGTCTTACTCTTTGCTTGATAAAATTTGTGTGAAACTCAATAATATCTGCTATATCAAAAAAAAGTGCCTTTGTCTCTTCTTCTGTTAGTTCAAGTTCTTTTAGAGTTTCGTTTGTATCTGTGTTAATATAAACTATTTTAAGCTTCATTTTATCACTCCTTACAGATTATTTTATGTTATTTTTATGACACTTAAAAAAGTTGCTCCATAGCCACCTCGAAGCGTTGAAGAATTATTTAAGTTTTTTGCATAAAGTTCGATGTAATCAGAAGCGTTTAAATTTAATATTTTGCTTATAATTAAATCGTGTGTGTCCGCTTCAGCTGCTTGTAACACTGTTGAAAATTTTTCAGCTCCGTTGATGTAAATTGCATTTATCAAAAAATCTCCTGCTGCACCTGGAATAAATCTTATTTTTCCTGTTATTAAGTATTTACCTGTTTCATTCACAGTAATACGATTGTTTGTAGAATCAAACTCATTTTGAGTGTCAATCTCTGTAGTATCTAAAGCTACTTTTGTCCATGTGTTTGCACTAATTGACTGATCTGTAGAAAGATATACTACACAACAGCTTTGCTTAGGAAAAGTTAAAATTCCTGCAGTGCTGATATTAAAAACTTGAGTTCCTGAAATAGAAATACTTATATCTGAATCAGAACTTACAGGAACAAAATCTGAAGCATGTTTACCATCTAAAAGATCAGCATCTAACCCTGAACCACTTCCTTGTTTTATCCAATCATTTATATATCCACTACTATTGGCAACTGGGATAGTAAGTGGTGTAGGGGAAATATCCGCATGATGCCCATCAACTGTATCACTATCTAAACCGCTCCCGCTACCGTCAACGTTTTTAAGCTTTGTCAATATTGTATTATCATCAACATTGCTTAAATCAACTTTAGCAAGATAACTTTCAAGCTGAGTAGATAAATTTGCTATTGTATCTTTTATCCATTTAGAAGTAGAACTATCATATCTTAAAATATTCCAATTATCAGGAGTTGAATTCCATAAATCTTCAAACTTTGCTAAATAATCATTTAATTTTTGGAAGTTAGAAGAGTATATTGCATTCCACCCAGAAGTTCCATAATCACATCCCTCAAGCTGTGTGGGCTCGTATGTCATGGTAATAGCCTCCTTCTCTATCTGAATTTAGTATATCTTTTACAAAAATTTCAGTATTGCCGTTACTTATTAGTATTTTTTCATTTCCATTATATAAGAAATCTTTATATTCTTTTAGAATCTTTTGTTCTTCTTTGAGAGCCTCATAACCATTTTCAAATTTCCAAACCCTAATAACTTTTATCTTTTTTTGGTCTTCTGGTTTAAATCTATTATAAATATCCTTTTTATTTGTAATCCCAATCTTGTAAAAGTCTTTGTTATTATGTTCTATTCTTATATAATACAGAAAACTTGGTTTTGTAAAATCAATTCCTCCTTTATTACAATGAGGACAACCATATCCAGTAAGATGATTATGGGGAGTTTGTAAGAAGATTCTATTACAGTTTTTACAAATTATTTTGACTTTTGTATCTTTATTTACATATTTTACTAAACTATAATCATATTTGTTTCCATGAATCCTTTTAGCTTTTTCGATAAATTTCTCTTTACCTATTTTCTCTTTTTCTTTAATTCTTTCTATTGCACATTTTGGGCAGCCATTCCCTTGTAAGTGCATGTAAGCTAATTGTTCAAAAATTCCATGTTTAGGGCAAATAATTTTAACTTTACTATGAGCTTTTTCATATTCTACTAATGAGTAGTCATACTTGTTTCCATGAACCTTTTTAGCTTTTTCTATGAATTGTTCTCTTGTCATTGTTTGTCTTTTGCTTCGTTCTTCTAAAGCACATTTAGGACAACCTTGACCACTTAAATGTCTATTAGGAGTTTGTTCAAATATTCCATGTTTTGGACATATAATTTTAACTTTTGTTTTGTTATTCTTATATTCTACTAAAGAGTAATCATATTTATTACCATAAATTTTTTGGGCTTTTTGAATAAACTCTTCTTTCGTCATTGATAATTTTTGTCTAATTTTTTCTATTCCACACTTAGGACATCCTTCCTTTCTTCTTAAATGTCTATATGGAGTAGTTTGAAATTCACCATGTTCAGGGCATATTACAGTTATAGGAGTATCACAATTAACATAAATCACTTTTGAGTAATCATACTTTCCCTTGTGGACTTCAGTAGCTTCTTTAATAAACTCTTCTAAAGACATTTTTCTTTTATCTGAATTCCTTTTTATGGTACACTTTTTACATCCTTTACTTCTTAATAGAGCATAAGGTAAAACTTCCCAAACATAACCACATTTTTTACATTTTACTTTAACTTTTGTTTTACTATTGACATAAACTGTTTCTGAAAAATCAAAAATATCATTACCAAATCTTTCAATACATCTTCTTATGAATTCTTCTTGAGTTAATTCTCTTTTTCTTTTCATCTTTTTTTTCAAATTCTTATCTTAGCATTTTATTCTTAAATTGCAATACTTCTTAGGATTTTGGTATTATTACCTTTCTATTTTAATCCAATTTTCAATTTTGCAAATCTCTTGCAATTTCTTTCTGTAAACAGTATATAATCTATTCCTCATTTCTAAATACTCTTTTGGCTTATAATTTATGTATTTTGCTTGAATACAATTCGAATAAAATTTTAGCCATCCTTTTTCTTTCATAATATAATGCCACAATTCGTGTTCACATAATTTCAATTCTTCGGGACACTTGCAGTCTAATAAGCATTCTATTTTAGCTATAAAGAAATTTCTTGTAATGCTAACTGGAAGAAATTTTATATTCTTATAAACTATAGGAGGTTCTTTTGGAGTCTTAAGTAAAAAATATTTTCCTTTTACTAATTCAATATCATATTCATACTTTACCCTACCAACTAATTCAAACCCTACCAAAGCTCTTTTTTCTTCTTGACTAAGAAATTCAAGAACTATTTGAATTTCTTTATCATAATTTCTTTCAAAAATGATACTATCTGCTATTAGAAATACAAAATTACAATTGCTCTCATAAGCCTTTTCAACTAAGAAATTTCTTGCTTTACATAATCCACAATCATATTCTAACTTATAGTATTGTCTTTTTGCTTTTGTGTTATTTCTGAATCCTAACTTGTCAAAGTAATTATCTTTCTCTTTTGTAAAATGACCTTGATCTGCTACTATTATGTAATAATCAGGGTAATATTTTACTAAAGCATTGATACATTGATATAAGAGTTTATCTCTTAGAAAAGTAGTAACTAAAAATGCTAAATTATTCATAACCAAAAATCTTTTTGAAAGTTTGAATTTTAATGTTTTCTCTAACTAACTTTATTTCTAATGGTGTTAATATTCTTTTGTATCTATTTTTATCAAAGAAAATTTCTCTACTTCTCTTTAGACTTGGGTTACCATAAAGATAATGATGTTCAAGATTCCAAAATTGTAACATCTTTGGTTCAAACTCAATTCCTATAAAATTACAAATATCTTCAGTAGTTTTCTCTGGAAACTGTGCTAAATTTTCATACTTAACTAAATAACTTACTTCTTTATACTGAGAATAAAAATAAAGTAATCTTTGCACTATTTCTGTCCACCTTACTATAGCTTTCTCTGGAGAATAAGATATTCTTTTACCTTTATAGAAAATGGTTTTCTGTTTTTTTAAAGAAGCTACAAATTCTTCAGGTTGTCTTATTAAAAAAATAAATTTTATTTTTACTTCGTATTTCTGACTATGTTTCTTTAGAAACCAAGTAAAGTCTTTTGAACTATCAACTAAAATATCTTTATTTGTAACATCAAATAGTAAGTCATAAATATTGTCAATGGAAAACTTTTCCCGCTTTATCTTTGACCATATAGAGCAATTATTACGACAGTATACACAAATAAAGAACCTATTTTCTCTGAAAGCTTTTGCTAACTCTCCTACATTAAATATTTTAGAATGTGAACCTAAAATAGTAGATAAGAGAGTTGAACCAGAATGGGGTGGACTTGCTATATTAACTACTAATTTCATAAGCTATTCCTTTTAAATCTAATTTAAATTCTCTTATTTGTGGGTATAATTGTCTAACTAACCTTTTACCTAAATACTTTCTCTTGTCTATTTCAAACTTTTCTTTTACAATAGACAAATTTTTTCTTTTATCTATTTCATTAGCCAATACAGGATGTTCTATATGATAAAGAATGCAATGAGGATAAGCTGGAATTACTTTTATACCTTTTGCTATAAATCTTTCAATTAAATCATTATCTTCAATTCCCCAGCCTTCTAATCTTTCATCAAAACCCCCAATCTCTATATAGTTCTTCTTATAACCAGCAGAAATACCTAAACCAAAAGGATAAAAGTAGGAATTGTCAAATAAATTTCCACTCAAATCTTCATATTTAATATATCTTACATCAAAACTAATTATTTTATTTTTATCCAAAAATCTTTCTAATCTACTTGTAAACTCTTTTTCCAATACAATATCAGCATCTATAAAACATACATATTCATAATTAGCTAAAAATAATCCTGTATTCAAAGCTTTACTCCTACCCCATTTATCAGCTTCAACTCTATACAGAAACCAATCAATTTGTAATTGATTCTTACATAATTCATACAGCAAACTGCTATATGTTTCGTCTGAACCATAGTCGATAACAATTAATTCAAAATTCTTGTATTCTTGTTCATTAATACTTTTCAGAAACTCTTTTACTAACTTCAAATCTTTATTTCTTATACCAACAATAAAACTTATGTTCTTTCTTTCTTTTTGTTTAAAAGAAGGTAAGAACATCTTATTATCGTGTATGAATTTAGCATGCCCATTTGTCATAAAATTAGAAGCAAACTTTTTTATTTCAGTAATTTTCTTATTATTAAACCAAAAAACAGTTTTTCTAAATTTAATTCTTTCTTCTGCAGTTTTCAAATTTTCCAAATGTCTGCTATGTTTCTGATGATAGAGTGAAGTAAAATTATCAATCCATAATTCCTTGCAACCTTTAGCTAATAATCTCATATACAAATCTTGTCCATGTCCTACAGACATTAATTCTATATTCATTCCACAAACTAACTTCATCAGCTCAGTTGATACAGTTATGGAATTTCCATATCCATGTCTTAAATCTGCTTTATTTAAATAAAAGTCTTTTTCAAATCTTTCAAAATTTAATCTATTAGGAACATAAGGTAAACATTTCCTTTTACAGAAAATGATAGCATTAGGATATTTCTGTAATGTTTTTAAAGTTACTTCAACAAAATTAGGACTATGTATTTCATCAACATCTCCATAATGTATATACAGTGTGTTTATTCTTTCGGTTGCATAAATCAAAGCTAAAGGTTTGTTTGGATAGTCTTCTTTGTGATAAATATATTCAACTTCAAGTTCTTTACAAATTTCTATATATCTATTACTATACCTTTTATTGCTACTTATATCTGACAATATAATTTTAGGTTTGCCAATATTCTGATTACAGAGCGACAATAAAGTATTATAAACTATCTTAGGTCTAACATTCCAAGCTGGAAAACAAAAAGTAATGTCAGTAGGTTTTAATTTTAATTCTTGATTAATTATTTCATTATTTATATACTTACCAAATTTATGTTCGAATCCTATTGTAGACTTTTCTATCACCCTTTATTTTCCCACACAAATCTATAAACTCTATCCTTTTCTGGTATTTCTAAATAGTCAAACAATTCTTTTTGCTTCTCTTTTTTGTTCAAATCATAAACATATATCCAAAAGATTTCACTTTTTATCTTTAAATTCTTCACTCTATTCATATATAATTCCCAATATTCAGCAATTGCTTCTCTTTTAGTAGTTGTATAATCTAAATCTGGAAAAGCGATATCCCAAATACTATCTTTATATATTTTATCTTTCCTTTTACTTGAATGCCAATGATTTCTTAGAATTCCGTCTTTTTCTGTCTTTCTTATAAAAGATTCAACTACTTCTTCCTTGTCTCTCCAAATATGTACTACTTTTAGATTATCTAAATGATTATCAAAAAATTCAATATAATTCAGATAATAGAAAGCTGTATCCCCCACTAATTGACCTTGAAAACTTTGTAACTCTTTCAATCTTTGCCGAGCTTTGTTAATATTAAAATTCCAATGTAATATTCCTTGTGGGGCTTTATACTCATGATAAACACAACAATTCTTACAACCATCTATTAGCTTTGCAATAGAAACAGTTCCACAACGACCTGTTCCAATTATAATCACATATTTCTTACTCATCTTTATTTCTTTTCTTTAAATAAATCAAAAAGATTTACATAAGGAATATACTCATTTAAACCTGACTTTTCATAACAAGAATATACTTGAATCCCTTTTTCTTTTAAAGCTTCAATAGTTCTTACAAATTCTGTTATGAAAAAATTACAAATTTTTTTCTTAATGCTTTTTACCCAAGATTCTGGATAATCATCATGAAAATGCATTTTATCTGTTCCAAAATGTTCTTTAACTAAATCAATTCCTACCAGATAAATAGGATTTAGACCTAATAAGTACGCAATTCTTAAAGCTACTACTCCACTATTATTAGCAGTCCTAATACAATTAAAAGTAGTAGGCAAATAATTAGCAGTACAGTTCTTAAATATAAAAGTATCTTCTCTATCCTTAAAATCTTGAAGTCTTTCTGCCCAACTTGGGGCTAATTTAATGCAATCTAATTTATTAATCTCTTCTTTATATTGTTGATAGAATTTGAAATCTAAAAATATTAAAAATTTTACTTTACAGACTTTATAAGCTTTATTTGCTCCTACTGTTATTTCATCATTTAATAAGGAAAAATCAAACCCTTTCTCTTGATATTCTCTAATCGAATATCCCCCACCAATAACAAAACCTCTTTTTCCTTTGTATTTATTTATATATTCCGATAAATTCATATTTTTCTAAATTCTTATTCTGATATTTCATTCTTAATTTGCAATATATTCTCCATCAGCAGTTCCAACTGTTAGACTTAAGCTATCAGAATAATACCCATTCCATTTAGCTCTTACAGATAAAGTAAAGCTATTTGAGTTATCAATTGTAAAATGGCAGGTATCATATAAGGTCTCATCCCCACTATCGATATTCACTGCAATTTGTCCTTCATATTCAAATGGATATGTATCAGTATAACTATCAGGACTTACTTTGCCTGCTCCTGTTAAGTAAACTTTTGTTATTGGAAATACATCTATTTTTACTATACTTCCACTTCTTACTGCTTTAATTCTTTCTGGTTTCAATGGTTTCCTTGCCTTTAATGTAGGATTGATTTCAATTGCAGTAGCATCTTCTAAACTTCCAATCCTATCTGCAAAAACTGGAACTATTTTCATGTAAAAAGTAGAAGTGTAATTTAACTGTATTACATTATCTGCAATTTCCGTAATAAAAGCTTCGGCATTGGCATTATGACTTGCTTTACCAGACCAATGTATTCCTCTTATAATTCCAGTTATATGATAATCGGTATCACCATAAGGGTCATAATTTTGAAATGCCATTATTTCGTCATCTATTATCAAAACTCTTGGTTCTATAAACAATCTATCTCTTGATATATTATCATAAACTTTAAATTCCTTATAAGGTCTAAATATTACTCCTACTTCATCATCTATATCATAAGTTGTATCTGGATAATCATTAACAATAGTTCCTGCTGTTGCAAATGTCTTAAAAGTTCCTTGATACTTATAATCTGTTCCATCAGTACTTACATAAACAGCAAATCCTGTTTCATATCCTTTTTCTTTGCTAACACAAATCAAATAAGCTGGATTAGTTTTATAAGTTTCTGTATATTCTAACTCCACTATCTTTATTTTTGTAAAAGGAGTTAAATCATAAGTGGGAGTAATCCAATGAGTTCCACCAGTATCAAGATAATGTTCATCAAATATTACATCTGTATGTTGTAACAATGTCATTTCAACTTCATTGCTATCAATTTTTGGTTCACTAATACTGACAATTCTAAAATCTCCTTTTATTCCAATTTCAGTATTTTCTATTGTTATAACATCTCCGATATTGTAGTAGGAATATTTTAATGGAACAGTAATATTCAATGCAATTCTTGGATAGCTCTCTCTTTTCATTACATCAAAAAGTCTTTTTAAAGCAATACTTCTTTGAGAAAATGCTGTCAAATCATAAGTCTTCTGAATATCTTTACCAGCAAGAAGCTTTGCAGCAGGATTTTCTACTACCAAAGTTCTTACTACTCCATTTTCTACAAAATTCGCTTGAAACTCATTAGGAACAGTATTCCAGCTTGGTTTACTAAATTGAAAAGAAATAAAATCGTCTTTTATTGTTCCAACTGAAGTATCACTTTTCTTTAAAACTCTTATTGTAATTTTTCCATTATCATCATATTCCAATTGAGCATCTACCATATCACAAATTTCCTGAACAACTTCTCTTAACTCTCTTGTAGAAGAAATAACATAACTAATTCCTATTTTCTGATTGTAAAAATATTCTGCTGCTTCTGAAAATGAAGTAGAATTAATATAAGTTACATCTAATTTTCCCCAATTAACCAATAAGTCATATATTACTGCTGCTGGATTATTTCCATAATAAACTCCATCAACTTCTATATCTTCATAAGGTAATCCTGTTTCTAATATTCTTCTAACCCAGAAATATATAGTAGGAACATAAGTTCTATTTAGTCCTATATGCATTTTCTTGAAAAAGATATGAGCAACTCCAGGAAGTCTGCTTGCATATTGTAAATCTGAATTATCTGAAGTAGTTGGATAATCTTCAGTTGTCCCATCATTAAATATTAGATAAGAAACATATACTTTATTATTTGGAATATCACTAACAACTCCTACTGCAATAGAAAAAGGATATTCTTCTTCACCAATAGTTTTGCTTTCATCATTATCAATAAAAATCTTTTCTAAAGCAATCTTTCCCATACAGATTGCTTGCCAAATATCTAAATAATAGTGATAGCCAACGGTAACTTCTTCACTACCTCCACCTTTTCCACCTTCTACTTTTTCTGTTTCTTCTTCAGTTACTAAGCCTCCATAGTAGATAATATTTCCTGGAATTTTTACTCTACCATAAACAATTGGAATAGGTTGCCCTTCATTTGCTTGAGAAATAGAAAAATCAGATAAAGAAGCAGGTTTCATTTCCAATCCTTTAGGTTTAGGTCTATATAGATAAGCCAAATAAGATAATCCTGCCATTACAATAGCAGCAAGAATAGACCCAGTAAAATACCAAGTTAAAGCTCCAGTCATTAATACTCCTAAAAGCCAGCCAGCCATTTTTACTTTCCTTTCTTAACCAATCTAATAACCAACCTTAAATGCCTTTTCCAATAATTAGTTAGCTTTTCTATGCAAACTCCCCTTTTAGGAGTAGAATGTATAAATTCATCATTTCCTAAATAAATTCCAGAATGGTTTATAATTCCTTTCTTATTTAGTAGAGAAAATCCTAAATAGTCTCCTTCTAATAAATTTTCTTTATTGAAATCTATTTCCTGAAAATCAAATCCATTCTTTAATAACTTTCTATGTTTTTCTACATAATCCAAAATAATCTGTTTATCTGTATGAAGCCACCAGTCTTTAGGATAATAATCATAATTCAAATCTTTCAATATTCCCAAATTCACTAAGGTTTTACCTATAAACATATTGCAATCAACCCCTCTGCCTTTGACAGTTCCCATGTGCTTATAGGGAGTTTGTATCCATGATAGAAGTTCTTCTTTTGCTCTTTTCCAATTTTCCTTATTCTCAAAATAATAAATCATTCTTTAGATTCCCCAAATTGTCGGATTCTTACTTGGTATGTATGGAAAACCTAAAAAGTTTTTCAAATTATTAAATCTGTTTTTGCAAGTTTGAGGAGTCTTATCACAACCAGGATAAACTGTTACAACTTTTCCATCAACATCTTGGTCAAATGGAGCATGCAAATATATTAAATTGTTAGCTTTATCATGTTTTGTTATCATTCTATATTCTTTATTATATTCAACATAACCATAAGTAAAGTAATCTTCTTCATAATCCCCAAAAGTAGAAGATTGCAATGCAGAACCATTATTTACAACAGCTACAGTAGTTTCTACTTTGTATTCTCCTCTATTTAATCCACATCTGCTATCAAATAAAGTGTTATTACAATAAGAAGAATAAACTAAAGGAGGGACTATTGCTTTATTTAAGCTTAATATGTCAACTGCTCTAAAAGTTAGAGTTCTATTACTAACTCCAACAATTTCTCCTTCTCCAACAAATATTACTTTTCCAACATCTTTTTCTATAAAATATCTTGTAATCTTAACTTTTATTCTCGGAATGTTATAGTTCAGAAATTGGAATGTAACATTTTCTTTTGTTGCAAATGAAATAGTAACAACCTTCTCTTCTCCTTTTTCCTTTGTTATTTCAGTTCTTTCCATTACACAAGGAGTATAAGTATTTGTAGCATAAGTAATCTCTTGTGGATATGGAGTTAAATATAAAGTAAAATCAGGAAATATAATATCATATAATTCTGCAAAAACTGAAAGCTGTGTTTGTTTTACTTCATCTTGGTAAGCCATAATTAAGTTCCTTCTATTTCTTTATATTCTGAAGGTAATTCTAAAAAGTTACAGGAAACTTTTACATGTAATTCATTAGTTCTTGCAAAGAAACATTGCAATTCTATTCCAGTTTCACCAAATCTTACAAGCAGAACTCTTCCAAATATAGTAACTTCTTGCGGATATATCTTTCTATTAACTACATTATCAAAATATAAAGTTTCAATTTTGTTTTCTGTATTAACTACAATATCTGTTATCTTTCTGACAATTAGCTCACTTTCAGATAAATCTCCTTTATAAATAAATAGAAATATTCTTAAATGTTCATCATTTCTTAAGGCTAAATTTGTGGAATATATTTTTGCTTCAGAAGAACTTTTTTCTATTGGCTCTACCAATTTGAATTCATTAAACCAGCAAGGTATCCAGAATCTTTTCAATGCTCCTTTTCTATCATACCAAAAATCTATAAAATCATTTAATTCTTTTCTATTAGTAAAAGTAAAGCTACAGGAAATTCTTCTTCTGCCCTTATCTTCAAATGGATAAATAGCAGTAGGAGTTCCTGCAAATGAGAGAACTAATCCTTGTGGCAATATTTCTACAGTATAATCATCAAAATTAGGAATAAGAGTTAATATAGTACTTTCAGTTCCTAATCCAGTAATATCAGTAATCATAGGTTAGCATAAATTTCTTGTAATTCTAAATTTACTTCTCCATATTTTCCTTTTATAAATTTTGGATTTATTGAAACTATTTTACATAAAATCATTGGAAATACAAGAGTAGATTTTTTCTTAAATGAGAATGAAATAGATTCACTTAAAGTTATTTTCTTATTTGTAGCATCTACTGAAGTAACTTCTTCAGCAGTAAAATTTTGTTGCTCTTTATCGTAAATAAATATATACTTACACCTAAAGATTTCTCTGTAATTAGTGAAATCTTCATTGACATGAAATTCAGATAGATACTGTAAATCATCTTCAACTGGAGTTAATGGTTCTATACAATAAGGAACTCCTACAATCATCCCACCAGTTAGTTCAAATAAGTTCATTAATGAAGTTTTGCCTAAAATATCTATAAAAAATCTTCCAGTAAAATTTTTCTTTTCTCTATCTACTAATACTTTTCTCTGTTCTTCATTAAACATATTACTGCTTATAACAACTGGAATTTCATACCTTATTGAAAGTTCTCCAGAAATGTATTCATATAAAGGTAATAAAATTATTCTTAAACCTCTTACTGTAAGTTTCAAATGAGAATAATCTCCAGTATCATCTGTTTCAATATCAAAGTAACCATCAACAGTTGCACTTCCTTCTTTCTTAACTTCTACAAGAAAGTTTTCATAGTATAATGGTTTGTAGCTTTTATTAGTTATATCTTCAATATTGACATTATTTAAGTTGACATTTGTAATATCTTTAACTGTAATGGTTCTAAAGAAATAAGTATTCCAAAACATTACACTATAAGTTAAGTCTCTTGTAATCATTTTACAATCAATATAATTTGGGTAAATCCAAACTTGATTATAGAAAAGGTTTAAATCCAAAGAATTAAAAGCATAGTAAACTCCACTTAAGCTTTTAGTTAATGGAGCAAAATCATAATTGATAGTTGTATTTTCATTAAATTCATTATAATCACTATAAGTAGTAGCAGTCTGTCCAGTCCAAACTGTATCTGCAAATAGGTAAGAATATGTTAACATTTTATAAGTTTCCTACTTCAAACGCTATTCCAAACTCATTAGCAAAATCTGCAACTACTAAAGGATAAATCTTAAACTTTCTTGTATTATAAGTTAAAGTTTTGTTATACCATTCAATTCCTTTATATTTGCAAAGATAAAAAGGAGTTTCTGCAATTGGTTGAATATAAGTAACACTATCTTGTTCATATTTATGATAAACAATTAAAGTCCTTAAATACAACCTACCAAATTGATAAGGTTGAGCAGGTAATCCAGGAAGTTTATTTGTTACATCATAACAAGAATAAGATTGATCAGGGTTTCCATAATTATCCTCATTATAGAAAATGTATCTATAATGTAATCCATAAAAAGTTTTATAGCTATTATTATAATTTCCTGAATCTGGTTCTATAGTTTCTGGGCAACAAGAAGTATCCTTATAGTAAACCTTAAGTTGATTGCTTGGAGCACATCCAAAAAAAACATTTCCTCCTGGATAGTGATTACTATAAGAAGGAACTACCCAAAGAAAATTTCCCTGTTGATTCTCATTTGGAATTTCTAACTGTCCAAACATATAAAAAACACAATGAGAATAATCAGGTTGATGGTAAGTATATCCTTCTAATATTAATACACAAAATTGACTATTTACTATGCAATAACTATTGGTAACTACAAAATAAGAAGCATCAGCAGACCCTTGATAGGATAATGTAGGACTATACCAAGTTCCTGTATCAACTCCAGTATTTGCATCTACTTTATAAGGATGGTAATGATCATAATTTTCACTAAGATTTTGATAATTAGGGGCTTTGTATATTGTATAATAACACTGGGTATCAGTTACATGAAAAGCTAATTTTCCTTCAGAAGAAATTTTATCATAATCTATTGTCCACCCATTTTCAGATAATTTATCTTTTAAATTATATAGAACATCATCTATATTACTTGTTCCAAAAGCATAATAATTAAAAACCATACTCATAATCTCAACTCCTTTTTCTTATTCTTCTAAAATTGCATGCCAATATCTCCAATCATTTCTATAAACATCAGGAAATACTATATAACTATTCCCTTCTGTATCAGTAATAGTTGTTTCACTTGTAAAATCACTTGCGGGAACATAGTAAAGCCCTTGATAAGCTCCAACTGAGTAATCCCAAGAAGGAGAAACAATAATAGGATAAAAGAACTTGGGAAACCCAGAAGGATAATTAATTTGGGTTGAACTATCTAAATGCATTTTAGGTTGAACATAATAACAAGCATATTCATCTTTTACATTCCAAGTAGCAGTATCATCAAAATAAGCATAGCCTCTATGCAATGGAAAATATGCTTTATCTTGTTCATCATGCCACCAAGCTTCACTATAATCATATTTACATCTATGAGAAGCAGTCAAAACTAAAGGATATTTATATTCGTCAGGCAAACATAATCTCAAAGTTAGTCCTGCATATCCAATACTATAAAAACCTTCACTTTCAACTACAATAATAACTCTTCTTTGATTAGAAAATATCCATAAATTATTGGGATTATTCCAAAATGAAATAGCAAAATTAGTATCTTCTTCTAAAGTTAAATTTCCACTATCATCAATAGAATAAGCAGCTCCTAATCTTATATGTGCTTCTGTTTCCTGTTCATAAATTTGAAATTTCATCTTTACTACTACTTCTTCTGAACCATCAGTATTATACAATACATATTCAGCTCTTTTGAATTTGTAAGAATAATCTACAGTATCTCCAGGAGAAACAGAACCAGAAGAAAAAGTAACTATTCCTAATTCTTTATCTAATGTATAATCAACTCCTTCTGTTAAAACAGTTGAACCTAAAGTAAAAGTAGCTTCTTCGACACTTATAGTAGGTAAGTAAACAGGAGAATAAGAACTATCAATTGTTATACTTCCACTATAGTTTTTATATTGAACATTCTTTGGATCATCTTCATTTACAGTATATCTTTTTATTTGCCAATCCTTTCCAGCAGTAGAGCTATCTTCACAAATAAATCTAATTATTTTTGTCCAAGTTTCATAAATATCATTACAAGCTGTTTTTGATAAGTAAGCCATATCTTACTCCTTTATCTACTTAACAAAATTTTTCTAACTTTACTTGCTTGATTTGATATTACATTCAATACCATTTTTTGTCCTACTGGAGTTGCTAAATATTCTCCTACTAATTTTGGATCAAGAACATTTACTATTTGTATTGGTTGAGAAGTTATTTTTTCTTGTCCTATTATTTCAACTGGAATTGCTTTTCCATTTGGTAATGGGACTACTGCTTCTGGTTTTCCTTCTCCTATTAATCCTAATGTAGGCTTTTCTACAATTCCACCATAAGCAAATTGCTTTAAAGGGATAAAGTTTCCTGGTAATATTCCACCTTTAGCTGCTGTAATTCCAAATAATTGTC
>Ga0180300_10000029_pt1 | contig 47491 bp, 43 predicted proteins | sample GuaBasSediGuay15_FD_121798 | JGI IMG/M metagenome (GOLD analysis project Ga0180300, IMG submission 121798) | Subseafloor sediment microbial communities from Guaymas Basin, Gulf of California, Mexico - Guay15, Core 4569-2, 21-24 cm | ecosystem: Environmental > Aquatic > Marine > Hydrothermal...
GTACTTAAGCATCCATAGATTATACCAACTATCAATGCTAGGCTAAAAGCCATTAAGATTGTGCCTATTGGTGTTAGCCAGTATAAAGCCATAAGAGCCATAGCAAACGTACCATCAGTCACATAGGCTATAAGCCAAGGCACCATCATTACTAGTATGATTAAAGATAACCACCTTAAAGAAGACCTTATAGGTAAATCCTTAGGAATCACAATTCTAACCTCTAATTAGAACTTGGGAATAAGAATCTAAAATCTTATACTCATCTCATTATTAGTAATTAAAACAGCCTACTCCTATATGTTTCTAGGAAGTTCTCAATAAGTTTTAGATCTCTAGCCTCATTTCTTAGGAAAGCATAGAGTTCTAGGAGTAATAGTACATGCTTACAAAGCGCTTTCCTAAATCTATGGTGTGGGCATGAACATGAGAAGCAATAGTCTATGAGATTGACTTTAGTATGCCCCTCACCATGATACCCCCTAATGATAGCCTTAATATAGCCACGCTTAAGCTTAAGGACTTTAAACCTATTCTCATCTACTTTCTTGCCTAGAGCCTCAACGTAGTTTAGGAAGAGGAGGCTCCTGTTAAGGTAGAGGTATATGGTGTCTGGTGAATAGCCTTGTGCCTTCATCCACCTATGGAGCCTTTCAAGCATTTCAAGATGTTCCCTAATCTTAAGCTCTCTCCTCGCTCTACTAAGTAGTACTTGTATTGATGATTCTGTATGATGTCTGATCTCCATCACTTCATTAGGCAGAGGTGTATAAAAGGTGGGCTCTTCGCCATCGCGGGTCAGCCGTCCTGGCCTTCTTCATAGTTGCCTCAGAAGTTCCAGCGCTCATCATCTGTATTAATGAGAGGCTAATGATGCTTAAAAGATTTACTGGGCAAAAATATGCAAATGCATCACTTTTTAGAATGCGTGTCGTCATTTAAATCATTCTTAGCAAAGATAGAGAGCTTTACTCTTCTCTCTTCTTAGTTCCAACGCCGCCTCCTTTACTCTTTGGCTCTATGAATTCCTTGAAGTACCAGCTATGTACTCTCTTTATGTGTTCTAATAGCGATTTGTATCTAAACATACCGCGGGAGCAAACTGGACATGGTCTTCCCATACGCATCCCCCATTAGAATTTAAGTTATAACTTCATGTATAATAACATAACTCTAATGAACGATGTTGATTGTAACATCAATTACGTGTTATTGCAGATTGTTCCTAATATTGACTAGGACATAGTTACTTAGTGCATGGTTCTTAGCTTAATCTTCACTCTTCAAAATACCGTGAAGAATCTCCTATTTTAACATGCTCGCATCGACATTTACAATATATCTCTATATGCTTTACATCCCTTCATCAGCCTACCATATTTTTAACGAGAGATATATTTCCTATATTTCAAAGCTTAAATCCTAAACTTAACATATCTAAAACCGGAGAGAAAAATGCCAAGGGAGTTAGTGTTAGTAGCTCCGAGAAAGCCTATGATAAGAGAGTATGAAGAAAGACCGCTTAGGCCTAATGAGATAAGAATCAAAAGCATTCTGTCAGCTGAGAAACATGGAACTACTATGGTCTTGTACAGAGGTCTGTCGCCATTTGCTGAAAAGTACTACGATCCCAAGCTAAACCTATTTGTAAAAAGGAAGGAGAAAGCAAAACTCTATCCCATGCCGCTTGGTAATATGACCGTGGGGATAGTAGTAGAGGTAGGGCGCGATGTCAAGAAGTTCAAGGTTGGGGATAGAGTGTATGGCTATCTTCCCATAAGGGAGACTCATACTGTCCCTGAAGATAGGGTTTGGCTTGCTCCTCCTGAGCTAAGTGATGAGGAGTTAGTCTGTATAGATCCTGCCGTAGTCGCGCTAATGGCAGTTAGGGAAGGCAACATTAGACTTGGTGAACGTGTTGCCATCTTTGGATTGGGCGCTATAGGTCTCATGGCTGTACAAATGGCGAAGTTGTCAGGAGCGATTCTTGTTATAGGAATAGATCCATTAAAGAACAGGAGGAAGTTGGCTGAAGAGTATGGTGCTGATGTGACGTTTAATCCATATGAAGTCGAGGATCTTGCATTGGAGATAAGGAAATTAACTAATGGTAAGGGCGTTGATGTATCCCTTGAGATAAGCGGTTCGTACAAGGCTTTGCACGAAGCAATACGCGCTACATGCTATGGAGGAAGGATAGTTCCCGTATCTTGGTACCATGGTGAGGCGAAAGGTCTATTCCTTGGTGAGGAATTTCACTTTAATAGGCAGGTAATAATCTCAGGTGCAAGAGTTGAAAGCGAACCCTATCGTGAGTATCCTCTATGGGATAGAAGGCGAGTATATGATACAGTAATAGAGCTCTTCAAGAGGAAGAAGTTGACAGTAAAGGGTTTGCTTCATCCCATAGTGAAGTTCGATGAAGTAATTGAAGCTTATAAGCTAATAGATGAACATCCAGAGAAAGTAGTTAAGCTGGGCGTAAGGTATGATTAGAATAGTCCTAAGCGCTGAAACGCTTATATTACATATCTAGGATACCTAATGCTCGTGAGTATTATGAAGTTAGGTCTCCAAAGCTATTCATTACATAAATTCTCGTTCGAGGAAGCTATGAAGAAGATCTCCGAACTAGGGCTAAAGTACGTTGAAGCATATCCTGGTCACCTTCCTCCTTCTGCGGAAGGGGTTAAAATAGCAGAGGAACTTGAGAAAAAGTATGGCGTTAAGGTAATTGCACATGGAGTTAATCACATGCCTGCAGACGAGGAGAACTTGAGGAATCTCTTTGAATTCGCTAAAAAGGTTGGCATTGAGGTGTTAACTGCGGATCCTGAACCAGAAGCATTACCTATTGTTGAAAGGCTTGCAGAGGAATACAGCATAAAAGTTGCAATACATAATCATGGTCCAGGTCATAGATATGCGCGTTATGAGGCAGTTTTAGAGGCTATAAAGGATAGAAGCGAACTCCTAGGAATGTGCTTAGATACGGGCCACCTAGAAAGGGTTGGTGAAAGCATTCTTGAAGCCGCTAAGGCTTTGGGTAGTAGAATTCACGGAATTCATCTTAAGGATATAGATGAAAACAAAAAGGATGTCATAATAGGGAAGGGCGTTCTGAATCTAAGGGAATTCTTTAAGATATTAAAGGAGAATGGAGTTCTTGAAACTGCAGTAATTGTCCTGGAGTATGAGATAGAACCTGAGAACCCAGTGCCTGGCATAAAGGAGTCCTTAGAGAACTTAAGGAAAATACTTGAAGAGCTATAGTTGTTAACCGTTTCTGAGGAATTTAGGCGTTTTTATTTTATTCCCTTAAACTTGAGATGTATCTCAAAGCCCTCCTTTTTGCCTCTATACGATAGAGATCCCAAAGTGCTTTACTGTAAGGGCATGCATAAACACATTTAGCACAACTACGTCCTATCTTTACCCAATAGGAATAACAACGCTTGGGATCAATATGCCATTTATATACTCCAACTTGACCCGCCTTGCTTTCCCATGAAGGAGGTCCATAAGGTATAGCGCCTACCGGACATGCATCAGCGCATATACAACAATCCATACATTTCTCCCATAACCCGAAGCTTATTGGGTTATCTACTACCAGTGGAGCATCTGTGAAAACTTTAGCCAGCCTGACACGAGCTCCATACTCAGGCGTTACGAGTAAGCCCATACGACCAATTTCGCCTAATCCTGCCAATATACCGAATGGTATCGAGAGGCTTCCCTCATTACATTGTGGTAATGCATTAAAACCCAATCCAGAAATAAATTTAGCTAGGCACAATACAGTAAATGACATTTTAGAGTAGTTGTAACCTACCTCCGCTGCTATTATGTCATCTGATGAAACGCCAAGATCCATCTCAAATGCTAACACTATTACACATTTTGGTTTAAATGGCATTTCGAATCCCTCATAAAGCCATCGATCATCAAATGGCGCTATCCCTACTAGATCAGCTCCATAAAATAGCGCCGCCCTCTTTATTACTGCCGTGAGCAATTTCTCATCTTTTACTATAACCTCATTCGCTGACCTAAAGCTTTTCATGATCCTATGTACTCCATGTAAAGTCCACGAGGCATTGACAAGACTGCGTTCAATTCCTTCCCTTTTAAACTCTAATTTTCCCTCTCTATGATATCTTTTAGACGAAATACGCGTTGGCATCACTCTGCGATAGTCGTCTCTTATCTTATAAGGCATGACTCCTGCTTTTAGTTTTCTTACCTTAAGAGCTGTTCTAACTAACCTCGAAAACTCCTCCCTTTCTATCACTCTCAATATTCCTAGATCTTTCCATAACCTTCTTAACTGTTCTGCATTAACGTACATCTTGACTTTTATTTCTCCACTGATACATTTTTAAACGTTCTTAATATTTAATGATATAGCTCATTGAGGTGGAACCTTGAGGAACATGAGCTTGAGCTATTACCGTCGTAGGAGCAAGTGGCTTTCCTATTCAATCATTGATCTATTAAACGAGAATGAAGCTCTTGCTATGCTTATCTCAGCACTTGCCCTTGCTTTTATATACTCTGGATTCTTCTCAATAATAAGGAAAGGTCCCTATTACTTCATGATAGTTCTAGCTCTCACAGCTCCATCATTCCTAATACATGAGCTATGCCATAGGCAGATCGCTAGACGTCATGGTTTTTACTCAAAATACGTGATCTTCCCGATGTGGTTCTTAATATCGCTTCTCACCGCATTCTTCCCATTCATAAGGTTAATAGCCTTAGGCTCCGTGGTAGTTTACGGTTATGCGATTTCATCAAGAACATACATGAAAATAGCTCTAGCTGGACCACTTTCCAACATGATAATGGCAGCATTGGGCATTTTCCTATCAAGCTTTACAAGGTATCCTTTATCCCTATATTTACATATGTTCTCAAGTATTAACTCTTGGTATGCCTTCTTTAACTTGCTTCCAATACCTCCACTTGATGGTTCAAAGGTTTTCCAAACGAGTATTCATGTATGGCTTATGGCATTCCTTGTATCGATAATACTCCTAATGCTGACTTAAGTTCTCCCTTCTCAATAATACCATGTATTAATCTTCGTGTGCTCATATATTTTTTCGCTCTTGCCGTATTTAGCCGCATTACATACTTCTATGAATACACAAGTGTTATCGCATTTCGAAACTATATATTTAGTAGGACATTCTCCTACGATATTACAACCATAAATACATACAGGTCTCTCCTTTGTACAGCAGGTCCTTCCCAAAGACCACAGTAGATCATCAAGATGAGTAGGTCTTATTCTCGCATGTTCGCATACTATTGAGAAAGCCTTCCTTACCGCGAGTCTCACCAATATATCGACTTCATCGCTTACTTCAACGCCTGCCCTTATTAAGTTCATCAACTCCTCATTAGGTACTACGATTCCTACTCTTAAAGCAATCCTCGTAAGATGGTTATCTACAGGGACCTCTAATTGAGATGACTCAACCTCTCCTATTAGCCCCCTTCTTTCTAAGAACTTAATTAGTAAAAATGACTTCTTGGCAACTGGATCGCTATAAGCTAGGAATTCCGAAAGCCTTGAGAGCCAGCATTTAACATCTTCTCTCTCTAATATTTTAAGTGGATTCCCAGAATATTTCATATTTAATTTACATGCAGCATCTCTCAGTAGAAGTGCTCTTGTATCAGGATCCCATATACATGTATAATATGGCTTCTTTACTGAGAGCCATCTGCGTATCTCATCAGTAGTTACCTTTTCCATACGATCTGCCGAAAAGAAATTTGGATCTTCCTGATATCTTATCATACCAAGCCTATAGAGGAGATCCGAACCTTTATAATATTTACCGCACACAATTCCCTCAAATCGTCTTGAAGGCCTACTAGTCCTATGGTCAATAGCGACCATGAAGAAGAAATAGCTAGCTACACGAATTGGATCATCCGTTGCTGGAGGATAGTACTCTGTGTTAGTAAATGAATCTACATTTATATTCAATGATTTTACGACGCGTGCGACCTCAATGCATTTCTGTACGTCTATATAGACTTCTAAATCGCCCATCATATTGATTAAAGGTTGAACTTCTCCCTTAGGTAGTTTCTACTGATTTGCATGCTCTCCTCAGGACTTATCTTCGTTGAATCCTGCTCCACTACTAACCACTCAACGTTACCTCTCCTAGCTAGTCCTATTATTGACTCAAAGTCTATTATTCCTCGACCTAGCTCACAGAAGCTTCTCTTCCTGAAATCCTCCTCAGTTCCATCCTTTAAATGAAGGTATACTATCCTATCTAAGTTCTCCTCCATGAACGTAACGGGATCTAGACCTCCGTACTTTACCCAATATGTATCCATGCATAAATGGACTAACTCAGGGTTTGTGTTTTCGAGTATGATCTTTATTCCACGTCCATTATCCGCTATCTCCCAGTCGTGATTATGATAACACACGACCACACCATAATTTTTAGCTATGCTAGCAACATCATTTAGGAAATGGGCTACCTCAATACACCTTTTTTCAAAGTCCATATGAGGCCTGGGGCTACTGAATATTAAATATCCTCCTCCAAGATCTTTAAGTACCTTTAACGCCATTTTAGACGTGTTCATATCTCCCACACCTTGATGAAGACCGGAGAGTACAAGACTTCTTTCCTTCAATAACTCCTCATAGTTAGGATAGTGGCTAATTATCTCTAGAGATGCCTCTATCCCCTCATAATTCAAGGTAGCGATAACGTCTAATATCTTAGGAAGTTCTTGAAAAACCCTCTTGCCCCATATTATGAGTTGAGCTCCAACACGAAGTCTTCTCATAATTTTTCCCTATCTAAACTATCATCTAAACTAACTTAAAATAGCTTACTTCCGCCTCCTTAACTTGAAGTACTTCTCAGCGGCTAAGATTATCAACTTATTATCGCCCTCTTTTAGCTTCATTATCGAGTCCTTAATATCGATTCCTAAACTCCTTAAATGCCTTGATACTAAGGAATCCAATATGTGTACTGTATATTCTGAATTAAGAACCTTCGTCATTATCTCGTACGCTTTTCTAGGATCTCGCATTAGACAATCTGTGAAATCCTCACCTAACATCTTCGATGTATGGTACTCAAGTACAACGTAAAATGAAGGGGCGAATACTTCTGAAAGCACTTCCTTAAGGAAATTCCTCACGAGTTCTCTCTTTTCGCTCACTTTATCACCACCATTCCTTTTCTTATGACGTATTCTCTTTTCCTAGTATCATGCCATGACCCTCTATGCTTAATTATGCTTATAGTTCGTCTTATTCCCTCTTTAGTACCATTAAAGGAGAGCGCTATTATGGTATCCGCTAACGTATCTATCTCGAGTCTCTCACCATGTAATATATCCTCTATTGTAGTGATTAGAGTGGTTATGTTATTATTTTTGTTCATTTGCGCTATTTCCGTAAAGAAGCTAAAGTAATCCTCCTCTGTGTAATACCTCTTTACTATGGATGCGCCATCAAATATCACTATGGATGGCTTATACGATTCTATTAGACGTCTATACATATATGATATCCTCTCAGGAGTTAGAAGTTCTAAGGAGATACTCTTAATGATTAAATGATCCTTCAGCATCTTAACATCATAACCTAATAACCTAAGCTCAAGTTCAACTTGCTCTCTTGATTCCTCAAAGGTTATGTAAAGCACTTTCTCTCCTATCGAGGCACTATGTTGTGCAAATATGAGCGATATGACAGTTTTACCAGTACCGCTTGGCCCGCTAACGACAATGAACGAATTCCTGAAGAAACCTCCACCTAACATCTCATCAAGCCCTTTAATACCTGAGCTAATTCTCTCCGACTTTATACTTCCACTCAACTCCTTTGATGAGAGGGGCCTGTGAAGTATTATTCCTCCCTTATCTATTATGAATTCATACTCGTATTTTGGGATCGGTATTTCCCTTACCTTGTGTAATATCAAGCTCCTTCTAAGGAGACCTCTTTTATATGGTTTTATAGTTAGCTTTATTACCGCATCAACTACGAACTCCTCAAAACCATATCCTATTACCTCCTTACCTAATGGAAGCTCGGCTATTAAATACGTAGTTATTCTCGCCGGTTTTACTATGTCGAATAACGTCGTATGTAAAAATGCTCTGGCTTTGCTCTCAGGTATCAATCTAATAAGGGCATCTATAGGGTCGATGACTAGTCTCCTAGCATCAATTTTATTGAGAATACCTACGATAAATTCTAGGAGCTCCTCTATCCCCTCCTCTCTTATAATAGTGAATCCCTCTATGAATGAAAATAATCCCCTCCTCTCCAGTTCTCCAAAGTCCATTCCAAGCGCCTTCATATGTCTTAAAAATTCCATCTTCCTCTCAGCAAAACTTACGTAGATCCCGGCTTCACCATTTATACAACCACTATAGAGGAAGTTTGCAGCGAAAGTAGTCTTTCCCGCACCTGGGTGACCTGCAACTAATACTATATAGCCCTCAGGGAAGCCACCATTTAAAAGTTCGTCTAGTTCCTTAATTCCTGTAGACATTACATTTCCTCGCATCTCGGACATGAATTATATCCTCCTTAGTCCCCTCGAGAGATTTCGTTTTAAGGGGTAATAAAGATTATTTGCAGAAAGATACCTCATCATCCTCTGTATCTTAACTCATTTATTAAAGGAAAGTATAATTCCGTATTGTGACAATCTTAATTACGGTGTTGCATATGATGATATCGTCTAATAACTGGAGCGGTATAGTACCTCCTCAGTACATATTCTCTAAAAGGAAGTTCAAGTGTGTAGTGCTTGATCCTCCAGACTTCAATCCCGGTTCTTGGATAGGCGCTGGAGATGTAATGTTTGACTCAGAGCATGAGGAATTCTGGATGGTCGTAAGGCATAGAAGAGCTCCTCCCTTACGAGGCTATGAACTTGGAATATATCGATCAAGAGATGGCGAAAACTTCAAACTGGTGCGAACTCTATCGAAAGAGGAACTATCCGAAATGCTAGGCATGAATGTATATAGCGTGGAGGGAGTTCAACTCTTAAAAGATCCCCTTACTGATAAGTATATGCTCTTTGTTTCAATTGATGTAGGCGGTGCTTGGGATACTTTACTTATTACCTCTGACTATCCATCCGAGGAATGGATATCAAAAGGAATAGTACTAAGGCATAGCGAAAGAGGCTTTGATTCAAGAGAGGCAAGAGATCCTGTCATCGGAGTAGTAGACGGTTTATTCATAGCCCTTTATAGGGCATGTAATGGGAAGAAATGCAATACAGGCCTTGCGGTAAGCAATGATGGAGTCAATTGGAGAAAACTAGGCGTGCCAAACGTCGATGGCTCTCCTCAACCTTCCTACATGCAATTATGCGGTAGTATCTTTGCTGGAAGCATGGGCGCAATATACATGGGTCTAGTTCGTCGCCGGGTAGTCAATGGATGCGGTATAGCCGATACCTTTGAGGCGTATCTAATTACGAGAGACGGTTTAACAACTTTGTTTAAAGGAAAGTGGAGTCCAAGGTCGCCATATGAGCATAAGGAATGCCCCACTCATGGATATATCGATATAGTGTATGATCCCTTAAGGAATAGAGTACTCATGTACGTTGAAGCGATAGATCCTAAGTACACGAAGGAAGTTGGTTGGAAAACTCAGGTCGACCGCTGGATACTTTACGAGGTACCTCTTGATGACCTTAGGTAAGTATACTTCACTTACCGTTTTTCTTAATGTTCTTACAGATTAAATAAATAAGGTATATATTGGATGTGCTCTCCCTGCCATATCTTTCAAGCATACCGATTAGTCGCATTAAGTTACTTTTTGTCCTCTCAGTAATAAACTTATGATATGCCTCCCTTAGACTTGAGACGTCAATTTTCCTCCTCAATCCCAAATACTTCTCAAGTTCTTCAAGAGGAGCAATATCAAGTTTGAATGTCCTCTTCACGATATCATGAACGTCTATTAGGAATTCATCCTCTTTCAATTTCTTAATGATTATACTAAATGTTTTAGACATCCTTCCAATGCCCATGATGTTCTTTTCATTGTCATATATTAGGATCTTAAAACCGCTATCTACAGCATCGCTAATAAACTTTATTAAATCGCTTACCTCGGATGTTTTAATACGTACTGGAACAATCTCTATATCCGTACTAGGAATTATGAAATGTTTGTAACTATCTCCATCGAAACACGTCACCACATAGAACCCCTTAGAGTTGACCTCAATATGAGTTATATCGAGCGATAATATTTTCCTCTCCTTAGAGGGCTTAGGCACTCTGATTTCACCTAATCCTCTTAACTTTAATCTTATCACTCCTTGGATATAATCGAGTGCCCTCAATGCATATTCCTTCATCGAATTCCACGGAATGTTCATTTCTATTATCTTAGTTGCGACTTCCTCGTCTATGATCCAGAGGAGTAACTCGCATATCTTACTTGGTTTTAGCCTTTTTACAAAGCTTCTTATCTCATCCCAATTTACCGTCTCTAGTATTCCACTACAGTCATTCTCCCATATTACAATACATTTCTTAGGTCTTTCCTCAACGAGATAATCGATCTCCCTTAATGATATCCTATATTTAGACAATCTAAGCGCGAGTTTTAGTAAAGCCATTCCAATTCGTATCTTCTCTACATCTTCTTCAGGATCGAGTTCATAAACGTACCCGTACGTGAAGTCAACGTATTTCCCACTGACATTAGCCATTATCGGGATACTTCTCTTACTATAGATGGTTCTATATTCCCCATCACGTCTTATAAGTCGAGGTCTCCTTGATTCCACCTCCCATATCACCGCTTCTGGTATTTCAATAAGTAGCCCAAAGCCATTATCAGGTACCTTGATATATTGTTGTACTATAGATGTGAGCTTACCTGATGCATAATCTCTCACTATATCTGCATCTTCTCCCCACATCAACTTTATAGAATAGTAATGATCATATGCCTCCCTAAGGAACTCCTCCTTATTAATTGCTCTCCTTATATCCTCCTCAAATACCCTTCCTCTATCTACATCAACCACTATAGCGTCGTTCGAATAATCAAAACATCCAGGTTGATACTTTTCAACAAGATCTCGCCATGAGATGGTCTCCCCTAATGTCATCTTTCCCTCATCAGTTATGAGTATCTTATTAACTCCATAGGGGGGTCCGTATTCATAGAAGTTAAGCTTATTCCATACTTCCCTTCCAGCATCTGAGAGCATGACGATTGAGCCAAAAAGTCCTTTCTGCTCATCTATAAGCCTAAATCTCCTAAGTAGTTCTACTTCGCCTTTAGTTAGGTCTTCCATATATCTCCTAACCTTAAATAAGGCCTTAAATAACAAGATATATTTATTGTTAGGGTTTATGTATACGTTCTCTAGAGGTAAGGAAATATATTCACGAAGTCCTTCCTCTCCAAGCTCAACTATACGCTTATCCCATGGTCTAATAGGGATTATTATCGTCTCAGAGAAAGGCATTTCTCTTCTCCTCCCCTTTCTTCCCTCCCTTTGTTTGAACTCTCTGACATCTTCCGGAATTCCATAGTGAACTATTCTAGCTATCCTCCCTATATCTATCCCTTGTAGTAGAGTTCTTACTGTAAAGATTATCCTTATCTTCCCTTCTCTCGCCTTCTCTTCTATCTCTCTCCGCTTATTTGGTTCTATGAGGTGATGATGCGTGACGATAACCTCATTGACTATTTCCCGTGGGAATCCCCTTTCCTCTAACCTTAATCGAAGTCTCTTAGCTAACTTCTCTGCTGACCTGATGCTCGGCGTAAAGACCACTGTTACATAATCCTCATCTCGAATGGCGTACTCGGTTAAGATCTCAATTATATCAACACCCATCTCTGGTACATGAAATCCGTATTCTCTGAGGAGCTCCATAATAACGAAGATATTCTTCTTGAAGAGCTCGAAATCTTCTATTATTCCAAGAAGTTCTGGTACCTTCTTTCTTATTTCCTCTTTCCTATCAACTAGCATCTTCCATACTTTCTTAACGTTCTTACCGAGGATTAGGTATGTTATATTCTTTATCTTAAATGGCTTTCCTCTTATAATCTTCGTCTTCCTATTATTTATTTTGCTTAGATATTCTGCTATTTCCTCAGGATTTCCTAAAGTGGCTGTTAGCACTACTATCTGCGCACTCTTCGTTAAGACATATTTTTGGAGAGTTTCTATTAATGCCAAGAGGAGTGTTGCTCTCCTCGAGCCATAATAATCTAACTCATCCAGCACTATTACATCAAGTCCTCTTAGAAATGGTAGAAGAAGAGACCTCTTTCCTACTGCTATCCTCTTTAAGTCGGCCATTAGGAACGCTGGATTCGTTATTACTAATAATGCTCTTGAAAGGACTTTTAGCACCTGCTCATAACCTCCTAACATATTTAATGTCGGTCTATCGAGCTCTACTACTTCATGCTCACAACCAACTGCGTTATAATACTCTCTTAGTCTCTCTATCTGATCCTGTGATAATGCTAATGTTGGATATATCACTAGTGCCCTTAACTTTCTCATTAACGTATATAATGACCAAGCCTCTGTCTTCCCCGAGCCAGTTCCAGAGATGAGTATTACGTTATATCCTTTCTCTAGAGCTTTCATTGTTTCTAGTTGGTGCTTGTATAGTTTCTTATCAGCTAATTCCTTAGCCCTACCTCTTGCTTTTCCAAACTCCGGGATTAGATCCTTAAATGTAATATCAGTGTATTCTGGCTCACTTCCTTCCTCTTCTAATCTTAAGTACTCATAACCTAATTCATTTAGAATTACGTCTGATGGTGTCATTGTAAACCTTTGGGGAATTTCCATACGATATTTATGAACGTGTATCTACGACTTATTGTTTGTGTAGGTTTTATAGGAAAGCTATATCTTCTCAGCTTTCTATCATTATGATAGGGCTTAGTATGGTTACTAAGAAGATTTCTCTGCCCTTAGAGAAGCCTGAACCCAACTTCGAGCTCTTAGTTAGGATATTGAAGAGAAGGGAAGAACCAGATAAAGTCCACTTTGTGGAGTTAGGAGTTGATTATGAGGTAATGAAATTCATAACGGATAACTTAATGGATCCCAAAATGCGAAGACTTCCTACTATCGATAAATCCCTTAAGTTAACTGGATGGCAGAGCTACTTGGTCATGCATGTAAATTTCTACTATAGAATGGGATATGATGTTGTTCCATTAGGCCTTCCAATTCCTCCCATGCCTAGAAAATATAGGGAAACGAAGGATACAGCTATCTTATCTAGGGGGAAGAGGATATGGATAGAGGAGGGAATAGGCATTATATCGTCATGGGAGGATTTTGAAAAATACCCTTGGCACTTAGCGGAAAATGCTCCCATAGAAGAGCACTTTAGCTTTATCTCCGAGATCTTGCCTGATGGAATGAAGGTTGCAATAGCTACCTCCCTATATGAACATGTAGGCGAGAACCTGTTAGGTAGAGTTGGCTTATTTAAGTCACTCTATACACAACCTGATCTCGTGAAGGCGGTTTTCGATAAATGGGGTAGTATAATCTATGAGCTTTATAAGAGGGCCATAACTTTTGATTGCGTAGGGGTGATATTTCACTGTGATGACCTTGGACATAGAACTGGCCTTGATTTAAGACCTGAGGTATTAAGGAAATTGGTTTTTCCATGGTATAAAAGATACGCAGAACTTGCTCATAATCATGGTAAGGAATTCTGGTTCCACTCATGTGGCAAAGTGCTCGACATAGTAGAGGATCTGATAAGTTACGTGGGAATAGACGCATTCCACTCATTCCAAGATATAATAATACCCGTATGGAAGTTTAAGGAGATGTTTGGAGATAGAGTCGGAGTGCTAGGTGGTGTAGACGTAGACAAATTAGCTAGGTATGACGAGTCCTCATTGAGAAAGTACGTTAGGTTCATTCTAGATAAGTGTATGCCCGGAGGAGGATATGCCTTAGGATCAGGAAACACTGTGACGAACTACGTCCCAGTAAGGAATTATTTAATAATGCTAGAGGAAGGATTAAAGTGGAAAGGAGCAAGCTAATAGAAGATAACAAACTTAGCACGCCTCATTATAAACATCACCATGTTAATGATTAATAGAAGAATGTTTATATCCTTAAGCATTACTCATTTAAAATGCTAAAACATAGTGATATCTAGGTGACCTATAGATGTCGATGACTAAGAACCTCATAGTTGTAGTAGTCCTTGCAGCAATATGTGCAATAGCTGGCTTTGCTGGGGGCTGGTTCCTAGCTTGGAGTAGAGCGAAATCAACAATAGCTTCACTTGAATCGAGAGCTGCTTCTCTTGAGTTACAGCTCCAGCAGCTTCAGCAACAACAGCAACAACCCCCACCAACACAGAAGCCACAAAAGATAAAGGCTGCATGGATATATATAGGTCCTGTAGAAGACTATGGTTGGACTTATGGTCATGATAGGGGAAGACGCATAGTTGCTGAGTTATTTAAAGATTGGCTAGAAGTACACGCTGTACCCGATGTAAGAGACGCTAGTAAGTGTGCTCAAGTAATAGATAAATTAGTAGCTGAGGGATACCAGGTAATATTCACTACAAGCTTTGAATTCATGGATGTAACATATGAGGCTGCAAAGAGATATCCTGATGTAATATTCTTCCACTGTTCTGGCTATAAAAGATATAAGAACATGGGGACATACTTTGCCGACCTTTACCAAATCTATTACCTAAATGGTCTTATAGCAGGTGCTTTAACGAAGACCAATCGTGTGGGTTACGTAGCAGCACATCCAATACCTGAAGTCATAAGGCATATAAATGCATTTGCTATTGGCGTTAAGGAAGTTAATCCAAAGGCTAAGGTGTACGTTTTATGGATACATGAATGGTATGCTCCTGACAAAGCCAGAGAGCTTGCTGAAACCTTAATAAACAAATATAACTGTGACGTACTTGCATTTACTGAAGATTCTCCAGCAGTCGTAGAGGTATGTCAGGAGTATTATGAGAAAGGAAAGCCAGTATACGTATTCTCACACTATAGCCCAATGCTCAATTATGGTAAGGACGTCTGCGTGAGCGGACAATTGGTACACTGGGAGGTAATATACGAGGACATCCTACTTAAGATTAAGCAGGGAATATATAATACAACTAATCTAGAGAACGTCGACTATTGGTGGCTCCTTAGGGAAGGTGCTGTTGAGCTAGGCTGTGATTATGGAGTACCAATAAACCCGAAGTTTGAGTCTATACTGAAGAGCATAAGAGTAAATGAGACAGTAGTACTTCCAAATGGTACTTTAGTAGAGAACCCATCAGTATACGACCTAGTATTCATAAGACTAGAACAAATGAAGCAAGATAATCCTACATTTGATCCATTCACAGGCCCAATATACGATCAAGACGGTAACTTAAGAGTACCGCCAGGTGAGAGGCTTGGTCATGATGCACTATGGACTATGGACTGGTTTGTTGATAATGTAGTAGGAGAAATACCAAAGGGTGGAGGCTGAAGTAAGTGAAATCCTCTAAATATTACCTCTCACCTTTTTCTCAAACTCTATCCTCGCTTAAGAAAGGTGATATTGTAGTCTTAATGAAGGGCATTACTAAGAGATTTCCCGGTGTTATTGCAAATTATAAGATAGACTTCGATCTGCGATACGGCGAGATACATGCCCTACTTGGTGAGAATGGCGCCGGAAAAACAACTCTTGTAAGTATTCTTTACGGTATTCATCAGCCCGATGAGGGAGAGATCTACGTATACGGTAAGAGAGTTCACTTTCGCTCGCCAAGAGACGCCATAAGAATGGGTATAGGAATGGTACACCAACATCCAAGACTTATAGATACGTTAACTGTAGCCGAAAATATAGCATTAAGTCTTAAGGATGCTCCCTTTATAAATCCAGTTCCTAACGTAGAAGAGCTCATTAAAGAATATTCCGAGAAATATGGTCTTAAAGTTGATCCAAAGGCTAAAGTGTGGCAGTTATCCGCGGGAGAGAAGCAGAGAGTCGCTATTCTAAGGACCCTAATTAGTGGCGCTAAAATACTTATACTCGATGAGCCAACTACATCTCTCAGTCCTCCAGAGAGGAATGATCTATTTGAGGCCATGAAGGCCTTGGTCGAAGAGGGTGCTTCAATAATATTTATCTCACATAAGCTAAAGGAAGTCCTTGGTATTAGTGATAGAATAACTGTTTTAAGGAAAGGTAGAAAAGTTGGAACCGTATCCGCCGAAGAAAGCTCACCAGAGCTATTAATAAAGATGATGTTAGGAGAATCGAAGCCAATGAGTATTGGCCTAGGCCTAGGTAAAGCTAAAGATCAACTCCATAAGGTTGGCCATAAGGTCGGTAAGAAAATTCTTGAGGTACACAATCTTTACGTACTCGGAGATAGGGGAGAGGTAGCAGTTAAAGGAGTTAGTTTTGAAGTTCGTGAGGGAGAGATATTCGGAATAGTAGGTGTCCCAGGTAACGGTCAAAGAGAACTCGTTGAAGCTATTGTTGGATTAAGGAAAGCATTAAAAGGGGTAATAAGAATCTCAGGTGTTGATATTACAAATAAGGGCCCCTTAGCAGTAATTAATATGGGCGTAGCATATATTCCTGAGGATAGGATTAAGTATGGCCTTGTACTAGACCTCACTATAGCTGAGAATCTGATACTAAAGGATTATCGAAGACCTCCCTTCTCAGGAAGGATCATGTTGAATACTAGCTACATATCTAAGTGGTGTTTAGACCTTATGAGGAGATATGACATAAAGACCCCAGACATTAACACTCCAGTGAAATACCTATCCGGTGGTAATCTCCAGAGAGTCATTCTCGCTAGAGAGTTCAGCCATAATCCTAAGCTAATTATAGCATTTCGTCCAACATATGGTCTTGATGTAGCAGCTACTGAGTACGTGCAGAAGCTCCTTCTTCAGGAGAAGCAACGTGGTGCAGCAATACTTCTTATATCGGAGGATCTCGACGAAATAATTGAGTTAAGCGATAGAATAGCCGTTATGTTTGAGGGTAAATTCATGGATATAGTTCCTGCAGGAAGAGCTGATGCTGAGCGACTAGGACTTATGATGATGGGGGTAAGATTCCATGAAGAAGATAAGGATACGTGTGGAAAGAGTTTATGAAGTCCCGTTATGGTTACGGATAGTGATTCCGATCATTGCAATACTAGTAGCTCTCTCAATAGTCGCTATAATATTCCTTATTCAAGGTATAAATCCGATCATTGCCTACGCCGAGATATTCCATGATGCGTTCTTAACAACATATGGTATAAAATTTAATGTAGTTAAATTGATCCCTCTTCTCTTATGCTCTCTAGGCTTATCAGTAGCATTTAAGGCTAATGTCTGGAATATAGGTGCTGAAGGTCAACTTTTAATGGGTGCAATAGCTGCTACATGGATTGCACTCTTTAAGCTCAAAGGGTATCCCTCATATATAGTTATTCCCGCTATGTACGTTCTCGGCTTCATATTTGGTGCATTATGGGCTCTCATTCCTGCCCTACTTAAGGCGAAATTCGAAGTAAACGAGATAATCACAACTCTGATGATGAATTACATAGCGATGAAGCTAGTATTGTTCTTAATATATGGTCCTTGGCGAGGAACCACAACGTGGAAGTATCCAATAACTGACGAATTTCCTGCTGAGGCGCAACTGCCTCTTATACCCGGTACTCTTATTCATTGGCCCTCTCTCCTAATAGCCCTCATCTTAGTTCCAGTAATATATCTATTCCTTAAGAAGACGAAAATAGGCTATGAGATAAGCGTCTTTGGCCTAAACCCCAATGCAGCAAGATATGCTGGAATAAATAAGACTAAGGTACTTGTCATCGTGATGTTAATTAGTGGGGGCCTTGCAGGCATAGCTGGCGTTGGCGAAGTGGCTGGTATTCATCATAGACTTAGATATCCCTCATCTATTTCATCAGGGTATGGATATACTGCAATAATTACTACATGGCTTGCTAAGTTAAATCCACTCCTTCTTCTCCCAACCACATTCTTCTTTGGAGGTCTACTCGTTGGAGGAGATGTAATAAAGATAGATCTTCGTCTACCAAGTAGTGTAGTGTACCTATTCAATGGTTTAATCCTGACTTCCTTGGTATCTAGCGACATATTGTTAAGGTATAGGATAAGACTTCTTGTAGTAGGTGAAGAAGATGACAAATGTCATAGCTAAGCAAATCGCGCTCTTTATAAATATTTCGATAAAGGCAGGTACTCCTCTCCTTCTTGCGTCGCTTGGGGAAATATACGCTGAACGATCAGGCATTCTTAACCTAGGACTTGAGGGGATAATGCTAGTAGGTGCTGTTACAGGCTTTATATTAGCCCACTCAACTGGTAACCCACTAATAGGTATAATAGTTTCATTATTAGCTGGCGCTCTCATGGGCCTTATGCATGCATTCGTATGTGTTACGCTTAGAGCGAATCAAGTAGTAGCTGGCTTAGCCTTGGTCATGATTGGTACTGGTCTTAGTAGCCTTTTAGGTAGGAGCTATGTTGGAGTAGCACTAGAGAAGCCTTTAAGGCCATTAAAAATACCAGTGTTAAGTGAGATTCCCATATTAGGCGAAGGATTCTTCTATCATGACATACTTATATATACCTCGTACGTCTTAGTGCCATTACTATGGTTCATTCTATATAAGACAAAGGTAGGCATACAAATACGTGCTGTAGGCGAGAATCCCGCAGCTGCTGATTCCATGGGTGTTAATGTATACTTAATAAGATATGCTTGTACAATATTTGGTGGTTCTTTAGCCGGATTAGCAGGCGCATATATATCATTAGCTTATACGCCCATGTGGATGGAGGGAATAACTGTAGGCAAAGGATGGATAGCCCTTGCGCTAGTAATATTTGCAATGTGGGACCCGCTAAGAGCTGTCTTAGGAGCATATTTATTTGGAACTACGGACGTTCTTCAGTATTGGCTACAAATGCCTCTTCAGAGACGAGGCATAGATCCATCCATTTTAGGGACATTACCCTACATAGCTACAATAATAGCTTTACTTATTGGCTCCTTTGAGAGAATAAGGAAGAGAATTGGAGCTCCAGCCTCCTTAGGAAAGCCCTACGTTAGAGGGGAATGAGTAGTTATTGGATCATAGCTGCAATGGCTCATCACCTATCAGAAGCCCCCTCCATTCATCTCCATTAATTACTTTTAACCCTAGCCTTTTATAAGTCTCTCTCAACTTTACATACTTATACGTTAGGTTAATTATGTACCTATATATTATATGCACTAATAAACTTTAAATACCTAGGGCTCTTAAAATACAGTGAGGACAGTGAGAAATATGGTTAATGAGAAACGACCTCCATCGCCTTTGCCACCACCGCCTCCATCACCACGTCCACTATTTCCACTTCGAGAGATACTAAGAGCAGTTGTACTTAAGATAGTTAAAAGCGAAGGTGAGATACATGGTCTTAGCGTTTATGAAAAAGTTAAAGAAAAGTATGGTATAGAGATCCCAAAACCTGTCATTTACCGTACGCTAAGATCACTTGAAGCTGATGGCTTTCTTGTCTCAAGGTGGAAGGTAGAGGAAAGCGGTCCTGCAAAGCGTATGTACAGAATAACAGATGAAGGCGAGGAGTATCTAAAGCACGTAATAGAGAGAATAAGGAAGATGATAAAATTAATAGAGAAATTAGTTAAGTAATCTCTTCTACTTTTTCTACTTTTATATCCGGTTTGCTCCTTATTTTTATGGGAGATATATGGAGAAGGTAAGGATTGGTATAATAGGCTTCGGTTGTATTGGTAAAGTCCACATGAATACCCTTAAAAAGATAGAAAACGCTGAGGTAGTAGCTGTTTGTGATATAGATGAAAACGAACTAAGGTATGCGAAAGAGAAATACGGAATCTCTAACTTATACAGAGACTATCACGATCTTATCGCTAGAAGCGACATCGATGCAGTCTTAGTATGTCTACCTAATAGACTTCACTCAATCGTTACAATAGATGCCTTAAAGGAGGGAAAGCATGTACTTTGTGAAAAGCCTCCAGCGATTACTGCAAAAGAGGTAAAGGATATGTTCGAAGCTAGTAAGAAGTATGGACGTAAGCTCCTAATAGGCTTAACAATGAGGTTTAGAGATCAAACGAGGGTTATTAAGGAATACATAGACTCAGGTGTATTAGGTGATGTATACTATGCTAAATGCGGTTATCTAAGGAGAAGCGGTATTCCAGGAATGGGTAGTTGGTTCACGACAAAGTCGGAAGCAGGCGCTGGTCCACTATATGATATCGGAGTTCACGCTCTAGACCTTACCCTATGGCTTATGGGCGACTTTAAAGCCGATAGTGTGCTTGCATCAACTTATGCTAAATTCGGTCCTCGAGGAAAGGGAATGGGAACATGGGGTAAGCCTGTTCCAGGTGGTCCATTTGATGTAGAAGACCTAGCTGTTGCTTTCATAAAGATGCAAAGTGGTGCTACAGTATTCCTAGAAGTTAGCTGGGCTGCCCATATAGGAGAGTCATCCATATACTCAATCATATTAGGCGACAGAGGTGGTGTTGACTATAGCTCAGCTACCATATATACTGAAGAGAAAGGCATTCTTGTCGATAGAAAACTACGTTACGTTAGGAACGATCCCTATTTAGCAGAGCTTCAGCACTTCATAAATTGTATAGTTAAGGATGAGGAGCCAATCACAAAGGCTGAGGAGATGATATGGCTTCAAGCCATACTGGAGGCTGCATTAAAGTCTGCGGAAGAGGGTCGTGTTGTCAAAGTTAGCGAAGTCCTCTAAGTAATCCTCCTCATTTTTCCTCTAGACTTCTTCTTTACTAGGAAAACGAGGATCCGAATATGATAACTACAAGTTACTATTATTTATTTTAGGATGACATAATGATGTAATTGAGAGTATGGGAGCTTGGAGTGGCCTTTATCCACCTCAGGCAATATTCGCGAATAGACAGTTTAGAAAGGTTCTCCTCGATCCACCAAACTTCGAACCTGGTTCTTGGTGTGGAGCAGGAAGCATGTGGTTAGATGAAGATACTGAAGAATATTGGCTTTCAAGTAGGCCTAGGATGAAACCAGAGAAGCGAGGCTACGCTGTTGAAATTTACAGGGCTACTGATGGTGAAAATTTCAATCTTGTAAATCGTATAACTAAGGAAGAACTTAGCGAGGTAATAGGACGAAAGGTTTTAAGTATTGAAAATCAACAACTCATTAGGGATCCTCTTACAGGCCTATATCATCTCTATTTATCCGTTGATGTGGTCGTGAAAGAAGGCGATAAGGAGCAAGGGATTAGAAGTAAATGGGAAACGCTCCTCTTAATAACTGATGATCCAACAAGCTCGTGGGAGCCTTATGGCTTTGTCCTACGATGTGATAGAGACTATGACTTTTATGAGGCAAGAGATTGTACAATAGGTATAGTAGATGGAAGGTACTTCTGTCTTTATAAGGCAAGATCTAAATCTAACGTAGTTAATACGGCGCTTGCGATAAGTAACGATGGAAAGAACTGGATTAAATTAGGCGTGCCTACAATAGATGGCAAGCCTCAACCTAAATATCTTCTACTAAATGGCTCAATATATGGTGGTTCGTTAGGTCCCATATTCATAGGTACAGAGACTCACACCGTAATAAAAGGTGCAGCTCTCACAAAACACTTTACAGCTTACGTAATAGACTATAAGAATATCAACCTCGAGAGACTATTCATTGAGAAATGGGAACCCCTTTCCATGTTCGAGCATCCCGAGTATCCAATACATACCTACTGTGATATAACGTACGATAGCCTAAGGGATCTATGGCTTATAACAGTGGAAGCTATTGATCCTAATTATACTAAAGAGCTAGGGCTAAATACTGAAGTCGATAGGTTACTCCTCTATACGAGCTTTTAAGTTATTTCCCTTTTTCTTCCATACTCATAACCAAGCCAGAATGCATGATCTGCACTTAAGAATCCTGTTTCAAATTTTAATTCATCATAGTTTTCCTCATAAACATTTAATATCTCTCCACTCTCTACTCTATGCTCAACACGACCTTCTGAAAATATAATGTTCCCTCTAAGATCAGGAACAAATCTTACTTTAACTCTATCCTTATATTTTTGAATAAATTCCTCTGCCCTCATCCAGTCGTGTTCATATATGTGAGCTGATATGGAAAATATCACAAGGTTACCAATCTTTATTCCTCTACGTAGCTTTTTACTGAGCCCCTCAGCTATCTTCATGGCTAATATCAATTGACCGTAAGCATTAAGAGGCCATGCCCCAAATATATCATGGCTTCTAAATACCGTTATATGATGGTAGTAATTCCCGGAAATAAGACCTTGTACTAAAACTAGACACGGAGGTGTATCGCTTTCGCGATCACTAGGCAGCCATAAAGTTGCTATAGCTCGTCTTGACATAGGCCTCTCTCCTAATTTATCGATTATATATTTTATCTGATCGCCGTACACGTCATTGCTAAATAACCTGTTGCCATAGGTGTAGCTAACCTTCTCACAATCCTTAGCGTTAAGAAGTGAGTCAACATGCTTTTTAAAGCCTTCGGGGTTCATTACCTCAGAGAATTTTGTGATTATATTATTAACGTCTTTTATTCTATCATAAACTTCTAAGACAGATAATAGTCCTATAACCTCTTTTTGAATTTCCCCATATTCGCTCTCCTTGAGGAAACCATATTTCATTACTAAATACACAGCCTTAAACCATAGGTAAAATAGGTCTCCATCATGAATATAGAAGCCAGCTAATGGTACGGGGAAGCTCCTTAACTTCACCTCCTCTAATTTCCAATCCTCCTCATCTCTAACGCTCCTCTCCATATGCCTAAAGTTCTCCTTTATAGTCTCCTTAAGGACCCTTATACCCTCTTTCGACCCGTAGGCATGCCTAAGATCAATCATCTTCACTGTATTAACTATCTTCTTTACCTTATCCCATTCCCATATTAATCTAAGCCCTTTAGGCACACGCTCTTCCTTAAATAGTGTAATTAAAGCTTTCCCACTTCCTGAGAGATCTGGACCGAATACTATGAGGGTATCTATCTTGCCATGTTTGGCTAATGTTTTAAGTAGATAGTTTATACCGTACACTGTATAGAGTGTTCCGATTATATTTACCATCTTCTGTGTTTCTCTAAGAGCCTTTAGTACTAATTCCTTCTTAGCCCACAACGTGCATATCGCTATGTTACTTGATGGATTCATTATCTTTATATCCATCTTCATTTACTTTTCCTCTTTACTCTAGCTCAATGCCCCCCTCTAAAACTAACGTACAGGATAGTTCTCGATTAAAGAAAAACATGACTCCTTAAGTATACTTCTTGTACAACTCTCTTATCGCATCCTCACGGCTTAACTTATCTTTCTTCATGAGCTTCTCTATATCCTTTTCAAGTACTAGTCTACCTTTAGTACCGTATGCTGTTGAATAGATGCTAAGCAGTTTCTCATACATTTGATCTATACTTAACTCCTCCCTTTTCTCTCTCGTCATGAAGTATATTTCTTCATCTTTTAATTCTATATCTACATGTTCTCCCTCCTTCCTCTCTATGACTACAGCAGTTCCGTACGCTGCAAACAAGGTAGCCATCCCCTGTAATAGATCGCTTGTCTCAAAGTCAACGCCTATTACCGCATTAGCTCCCATTTCCTTAGCCATATCAACCATTCTCTTTATGCATTCCAACCTTGCTTTCACCACTTCATCAGTATATGCAGTTACTTCTCCTCCGAAGAGTTGTTGGATTGATGCTACAATTCTTCCTCCCATGCCTCTAGTTCTTACCGTCATTCCGTATACTAGCCCTAAGATCTTCTTTATCTTACATCCTGGAACATATGGTAATGTGGTTACAAGTATGCCGAACACCACATCCTTACCTCCATATATTACTTATCATTGACTCTAAGAACCTCTTTCCTTTCTTTATCGAGTTGACTACGTCTATTCCTGTCTCGTCCTCTATTGCTAGCCATCCATTATATCCTACTTCTTTCAATGCCTTAAGATAATCACTCCATGGCACTAATCCTTCACCAACGGTCGCTCTCTTAGTCTCTGGATTATAGTCCTTAGCGTGAGTATGAACTATGAGCTTTCCAAGTATTTTCACTCCATTAACTACTTCCTCCTTTCCATACTTAAGGAGATTTGCTGGATCATAATTAACCTTAACTCCCTCGCTACCTATTTCCTCAATGAACTCCTTAAGGATAATAGGTCTTTCTAAGCCTGTCTCAATACAAAAATACGCTCCTAACCTCTCAGCATACTTCCCTATCTCAGTAATACTGTTAAATATCACATTATATCTAGGATCGCTTTTATCCTCAGGTATAACGCCGGGATGAGTAGTTACTATAGGTGCTTCAATATCTACCGCTAGCTCTAAAGCCTTCTTCGTCTTCTCAATTCTCTTATCAAGCCCTTCTGGATCATCTAATCCTCCTATCCCTTTCGTTCCACTAAGTTGGGCACAACAACCAGTTATTTCTAGACCGTAAACATCCACTATTAAATGCCTTATCCTCCTCCTCTCCTCCTTTCCACATCTATCTGGATCTAAAAGGCACGGTACATCCGGTCCATAATCAACACACCAAAGTTGAACTCCTTCAACTCCTATCTCCTGAGCTATCTCAAGTTGTTTTCTTAACTCTTTCTCGCTCTTAGTAGTACCTAATGACCAAATGGTTACACCTATTCTAGGAGCCATTATTGCTCATCCCCATTATTTTCTATAATGCCACTCCTTATAATGTTAATTAAAGCCTTGGCAACTTTCGTTTCTAGCAATAAATTAACATCACCAAGTGCCTCCTCTAAAGTATCGTCATATGGTAACGCGCCTAAATATCGAACGTCCATTTTCTTAGCAAAATCGTATACCTTACTCTCTCCTCTCCTCATATTTTCAATAATCCCTAGTATCGGCACTTTGAGAATCTTCAAAAGTTGAATTAATCTCGATACTGTCTCTAAAGCTAATTTGGAGGGTGTGGTAATTATCAACGCATATACATCCTTTATCAATCGTATAATGTCAAGTACTTCATCGCTTGTGCCAGGAGGTAAATCTAATATTAAATAGTCGAGCTTTCCCCACCTAGTTATGGACAATAACTCTATTATAGCATTAACCGCATCCTCTCCCCTTAGAGGAAGTGGTCTTTCTTTCGCAAAATATCTTATTGACATGAATTTCACTTTCCTAAACGTTGGTGGAATTAATCCCTTCTCCTCTACGGGCATTATATGTTCCGGTACTCCTAGCACTATATGACACGAAGGTCCATTAAAATCTAGATCAAATAACCCAACCCTCTTTTCCATTAGGGCTAGTTCTAATGCCATTAATGATGATATTACGGTCTTCCCCACTCCTCCCTTTCCACTTACGACCATTATTTTCTTGTCTATATGCCTTAACCTCTCAGGAATTATCGAAAGACGGGGATCCATTAGTAACACCTCTTATAGCTGATATCCTAATGCCCCTTCCCTTTAACACTATGAAATCGGGACTTCCACACCTAGGACACTTTATAAAAACATGTGCGAGCTCCGGTATGAAGTGAATTGCCTCAGCCTCATCAGCTTTAAGATCCTTTTTAACATCGCTAAACTTCCATATGTTATTACAGTTCCTGCATTGAAATTCAGCCTCCTCCTCAACGAATATAAACTTCGCCTTTTCCAACAACGTACCTCTTTTTAACTCATTAAGAGCATCCTTTAGTATGTCGAGCTCTATCTGCTGAAGCTGACCAATAGCTATCTCTACACTAAGTACTGACTTTATTTTTCTTTCTTTTGCTATATCCAGTACCGTTTTTACAATTGATTCTGCTAGAGCCCACTCGTGAACCATACATAGCTTCTTTATGTATTGAGATTGCTTTTAAGAGTTTTTCATTACTTGATGCTCATGTGTATAACATGGCTAAACACATCCCTCATCAAGTTACATGCATTTAAAATCATAATTTAGAACTGTTCCTATAACAAACGTAACCTTTATATTATATCACAACTTAAAGTGAGTAAGGGTCTTGGTACATCATAACAATGCACGTGGTCTATCTGGCATCTGCTTGTGTCCTATTCCTAATGCTTCTCGTATCTTCTATATAGCGCTCCTCTCCCTCCTTATACCTTACTTCCAAATACCTAGTAGAGGTTTCATGGTGAGCCTATGCCTAAGCTAGAGGATATTCGGAGCGTGCTAATACTAGGCTCGGGCGGGATAAAAATAGCTGAGGCAGCGGAATTTGACTATAGCGGCTCTCAAGCAATTAAAGCATTAAAAGAAGAGGGGATAAGGGTAATCCTGGTAAATCCAAATGTGGCAACTATACAGACGTCTCTTGAGCTAGCCGATAAAGTTTATCTAGTTCCTGTAAGACCAGAATTCGTTGAGAAGGTTATAGCAAAGGAACGTCCTGATGGTATTCTCCTAGGCTTTGGTGGTCAGACAGCGCTAAACTGTGGTGTTGAACTAGCTAAAAGAGGAATATTGGAAAAGTATGGCGTAAAAGTGCTTGGAACACCTGTCGAGAGCATAGTTAAAGCCTCGGATAGGGATCTCTTCAGAGAGTTAATGATGAAACATGGCATTCCTGTACCGCCATCTAAGGCTGCATTCTCGGTTGAAGAAGCGCTAGAAGTTGCTGAGGAAATAGGTTATCCTGTAATGGTAAGGGTTGCTTTTAACCTTGGTGGTGCTGGATCGCTGGTCGCTTTCAGTAAAGAGGAACTCGCTAAGTTGGCTGAGAGAGCGTTAGCACAATCGCCTGTTAGGCAAATACTGATAGAACGTTATCTCCATCATTGGAAGGAGATAGAATTTGAAGTTGTTCGTGATTATAAAGGTAATACCGTTGCCGTTGCCTGTCTTGAAAACATGGATCCAATGGGAATCCATACAGGCGACTCAATTGTTATAGCACCATCACAGACCTTAACGAATCGTGAATATCAGCTATTAAGGGATGCATCAATAGCAGTAGCTAAAGCTATAGGTATAATCGGAGAGTGCAATGTTCAATTAGCCCTAGATCCAAGGTCTGAGACCTTTTATGTAATAGAAACTAATCCGAGAATGTCAAGGTCATCAGCATTAGCAAGTAAGGCTACGGGCTATCCACTAGCCTATATAGCTGCAAAACTAGCGCTAGGCTATACCCTTCCAGAATTAATTAATAAGGTCACTGGCATAACGTCTGCTCACTTTGAGCCTGCCCTAGATTACGTAGTAGTTAAAATGCCTAGGTGGGATTTCAATAAGTTCCCTGGTTCCATAAAGGTAATAGGAACTGAAATGCGTAGCATAGGCGAAGTAATGGCCATAGGTAGGTGTTTTGAAGAAGCTCTCCAAAAGGCAATAAGGATGTTAGATATAGGCAAAGAAGGCTTAGTGGCAAATCCAAACGATAGTGATGACCTTTCCTTGGAAGAATTAAGAGAAAAACTAAGAGTACCTAGACCGGATAGGATATTCATAATAGCGAAGGCGATAAAGGCAGGCATGTCAATAAATGAGATCTACGAGTTAACAGGTATAGATCCATGGTACTTACATAAAATTGAAAACATAGTCTTAATGGAACGTAAGCTCAGGAAGGTGGGGAAATTAACTGATAGAGCAGATATTGTTAGACTCATAAAAGAGGCAAAAAGACTTGGTTTTTCAGACAAACAGATAGCCTTGTGCTTGGGAACTACCGAGGATGAAGTACGGCGCTTTAGGAAGAAACATGGGATATTACCCGTAGTAAAACAAATAGATACCCTAGCTGCTGAATGGCCAGCTAGAACGAATTACCTATACTTAACCTATGGTGGTGACTCAGACGATATAGACCTCTCTAAGAAGAAGCGTAAGGTGTTAATCCTAGGCGCTGGTGTCTTTAGAATAGGCGTTTCGGTAGAGTTCGATTGGTGCGTAGTCCAGCTCTCATGGGCCTTGAGGAAGAGAGGTATAGATGAAGTAATAGTTCTCAATTACAATCCTGAAACCGTATCAACAGATTGGGATGTAAACGATAAGCTCTACTTTGATGAGATAACTTTAGAACGAGTTCTTGACATATATGAAAAGGAAAAACCCATTGGCGTAATAGCTTGTGTTGGCGGACAGATATCTAATAACTTAGCCCCCCTCCTTGAGAAACGAGGTGTAAAAATACTTGGATCAAGTGGAAAAGCTGTTGATATGGCAGAGGATAGACGGAAGTTCAGCGCTCTTCTCGATAAACTCGGAATACCTCAACCGCCTTGGATAGAATGCAAGGATCCGAGGGAAGTAAGGGAATTCTGCTCAAAAATAGGCTTCCCCGTCATTATCAGACCTTCTTATGTATTATCTGGCGTGGCAATGAGAGTGATCAGAAGTGAGAAGGAACTGGAGAAGTACTTAGATGAAATAATGAGGAATCCCGATATAAGAAAGCTTGTGGTAAGTAAGTTCATGGAGAATGCAAGAGAAGTGGAAGTGGATTGTGTCTCTGACGGTAAAAGAGTTCTTATAGGCGCTGTCATAGAACATATAGAGCGTGCTGGAGTTCATTCCGGTGACTCTACAATGGTCATTCCCCCATTTACATTGGACAAAGAAGTGATAGATAAGATCAAGAGATATACATATATGATATGTACGGCCCTAGGAGCAAGGGGACCCGTTAATATCCAGTATGTAGTCAAGAACGGTAAAGTCTACGTCATAGAATGCAATCTAAGAGCCTCTCGTTCTATGCCCTTTGTTTCTAAGGTTAAGGGTGTTAACCTAATGGAGCATGTAGCAGATGTAATACTCTACGGCAGATTAAACATTCCTGAAGACATATACGAACCTGAGGTGAGCCATTGGGGAATTAAGACACCTCAATTCTCATGGACTAGAATAAGAGGAGCTTATCCATCATTAGACGTTGAAATGAGATCTACAGGTGAGGTTGCCTCTCTTGGAATTAACTTCTATGACGCCTTAATTAAGTCATGGCTCTCTGCACCTCCAAATAATATTCCTCCAAAGGGAAGTATTATCCTCATATTAGTTAATGACGACCTAATTAATGATGATATAGCGAAGATTAATGAGATAGTAAAGGATCTTGCTAACCTATCCTATAAGCCAAGAATAATACATCCCGAACTTCTTGAGAACGGCGTTTCCATTGATGAGTATGTAGCACTTATAAAGGAAGGGAAAGTAGGACTGGTGATAGCTATAAATACTCAGAACGATAACGGCTTTAAATGGGATTATCCCATTAGGCGAGCTTGTGCCGACTTCTTAGTCCCACTCGTTCTTGACGTAGATTTAGCTTATCACTTAGTTAAAGCGTTTAATTACTACCTATCAGGTCAGAAGATTACTATAATGTCTTTAGATGAATACTACCGAGGTGTTTTCAATGGATGAGAGAATGAAGGCTATCTTAATACTAGAAGACGGGACCATATTTAGGGGATTAGGCTTTGGGTATCCAAAAACTGTTATAGGTGAAGTAGTATTTACCACAGGAATGGTAGGATACACCGAAGCTCTTACAGATCCTTCATTTAAGGGCCAGATCCTTTGCTTCACCTACCCTCTAATAGGAAACTATGGAGTCCCACCATACGATATGGTTGATGAGTACGGCTTCCCTCTTCATTTTGAGTCTGTAGGTATAAAGGTAGAGGGAGTGATAGTTCATGAGGCATGTCCTAAGCCAAGTCATTGGAGTTCGGTTAAAAGTATAGACGAATGGTTAAGAGAGGAGAAAGTCCCTGGTATTTATGGTATCGATACTAGAAGACTTGTAATGAAGTTAAGAACACAGGGCGTTATGATGGGCATATTAAGCGTATATGACGTGGATGAGGAAATTGATGTAAGCGGTTTACTTTCAAAACTAAGGGAATCCACTAGATATGGTGAAATCAACTTTATCAAGGAGGTCTCCGTGCGGAAACCAATATTTTATAACTCAAAGGCCCCTAGGGTAAGAGGTTTAGTAGCGATAATTGATTGTGGGATAAAGCTAAGCATTATTCGTTCAATTCTTAGGAGAGGATACGATGTAGCGCTTCTCCCCTATAACGTACGCGCGGAGTATATTATGGACTTAAAACCATCTGGTGTAGTAATAAGTAATGGCCCAGGCAACCCAAAGCTTTGCAAAGAGACCATAAAGACAACAAAAGCCCTCATAGAATACGGTATACCAATGTTAGGCATATGCCTAGGCCACCAAATAATATCCCTGGCATTAGGTGCCGAAACATACAAACTCCCTTACGGTCATAGAGGTCAGAACAAGCCTTGCGTAGACCTAAGAACTGGTATGTGTTATGTAACATCTCAAAATCACGGTTATGCTGTAGATAAAAACACGCTAAAAGGCACAGGACTTAAACTATGGTTCATTAATGCAGATGATAAAACCGTAGAAGGAGTCATTAATGAAAGAAGAAGAATACTCGGTGTCCAATTCCATCCTGAGGCTTCACCCGGGCCAAATGACACAGCTTGGGTCTTCGATTATTTCGTAAAAATAATGGAAAGTACCAATAAGAGTTAGCCCTTGATAGCGTATATGAATGCCTGAACCTCAAGTCCTAAGTCAATCAATACAACGTCCCATTCTAGCTCCTCGAGAAGATCCATTATCTCCCCCGGTTCTACGACGTTTTTATGAACCTCTATGATAAGCCTCTTTATATTATCACCCCTTAATATGTTCTTACATGAGCGGAGAAGAACCTCTTCATATCCTTCAACATCAATCTTTACGAGATCTATCCTGTGAAGTTTGTATGTCTCAAGTACCCTTCTCAAGGTCACAACTCTCACTTTTAAAGCCTTGATATATTCTCCACTCATATCTAACACGTACTCTCTCAGTAATGAGGAATTTAGATAATCACGCGGTATGTATAAAATGCTCTCTCCATTTTTAGCTCCAATTGCATAGTCATGAACTACTGCATTCCTCAACATGTTTATCTCAACGTTCATACGTGCTATTTTATACGCTAGCGGATTTGGTTCAAATCCTATTACAATCCCGTTCTCTCCGATAAATCTTGATACTTTAAGAAGCCACAATCCTATGAAACAACCAATATCGATAACTTTCCAGCCCTTCTTAGGTATGAAGTTCTTGACTAACTCGTAGTCCCTATACCAAAATATATGAAGTACATTCCTCCATACAGCATCAATAACAGTAACTGGTATATAGGCCCTTAAATTATAAGGAAGTTTGATTTCTAATACTTGCCTCCATTTCCATGGAATAAATCGCGCTAAAGTTAACTTAAAGCATGTGCTTAAAGGCAAGGATTTGAACGAACATGCTATCTGCTTAATTAGATTCTCCTCTAATAACGACACAGTTAAGAGGGATACTTATCAATATTAAGTTTATCTTCTTCTCTCATCTCCTAGGATAAGCATAAATAATAAAGCTATGAGACTTATTACTGCCATTCCATAGAATACTAATGAGGCATCGTAATGAGACCATAAAATCCCAGCTAAAGAGGGTCCTATTATGAACCCTACCCTAATTGAAGTTTGCCTTAACGTTATTACGACACTTCTTATATCTTTTGATGATATACGTACTATGTAGGATATTGAAGACGGCCACGTAGCACTCCATGTTCCTATGAGCGTCATGTAAAGTATCCCTAATAACGCTACATTATCCACATGTGGCCATATAAATAATATTAGTGGAATTGGAAGCGTAAAGAGGACCATTGCCTTTTTATATCCTATTCTATCACCCAACATTCCACTAGGTACCTGAGTAATCATTGTCGCAAGTCCTAGACCTATTGATGAAAAGAACCCTATTTGCGATTTAGTAAGCGAGAATTCTTCATCTAGGTATATCGGTAATATGGGATCAAGCATTCCTCTTGATGTTGATAAAATCCCATATGCAAGCAAGAATATGATTACGTCTCTAGTGACTCTAAACATTTTTAACGAAAAAGATCTTATTTTTCTCCTCATGTTTTCTCCTTTCCTTAACATCAAGCTTGGCACCATAAAGAAAAGCGCCGTTATGGCCTCAGAGCTATATAAGGCTTTCCATCCCCATCTTTCTGCTAGAATTCCACCGAGTATTGGCCCTATAAGTCCTCCAATGGGCCATGAAAGATTCATTACCCCATATGTAATTCCCATTTTCCTTTCTTTGGACATATTTGCTATCATGAGCATTCTTATAGGTATAAATATTGCAAAAGCACTAGAACTTAGTACTAGGAATGGTATAGCCTCCCTCCACGTCCTCACATAACCGAGGAAGATGCCTGAGATAACTAGGAGGAAGAAGCACATGCTTATGACTGTTCCAGGATCTATAAGATCTGATATAAGACCAAAGATAAACATAAATGCGGTAGATATAGCGCTAGTAAGCGAAAATACATATCCTATATCGCTTACAGAGGCTCCTAAATCGGCTAGATAGAGCGATTGAAGGCTCATTATCATATTGATACATATCGCAATACCCACATTTGCTATGAAGAGTAGCTTTAACCTCCTTCTGGAGTCTTCATCCATAGTGGTCTTATGAAAGAAGAGAATTCCTCCTTTTAAGCTTATAGCATTAGCAAAAACTATATTATATTCATAACCATGACTTTTACCGTGCTTGAGAATGATAAAAATTCCTATATTGTTTCGTACTCAAGTATTTCTAGTTTGAAATCCCACTTGTCAAAGTAAAGATTTCCTCCACTCCATTCAACTTCACCTCGCTGGTTATCAACTGAGTCAGATCGGAAGTATCTCTTAGGGGGATCGAACTGTACCATTATATCTCCATTAGCGACCATTCTGAAGTTATCTATATTGCCGAAGTAGAAGTACTTCCTATCCTCTGGCATGCTTCCTCCTATTGAAGGATCCACATAGAGCCAGCCGTATGGTTCTACATAGAACTGCGCCCAATCATGTGGACTTGGACTAATTGGATTCATGTACCAACTCGATTGCCATCTAGCTGGAACACCTACAATCCTACACAACGTGATGAACAGTAGTGCCTGCATTCCACAATCGCCTCTCCTATTTTTGGCAACGTACTCTGGAATATTGTCGTAAAGCGCATATTCATATGGCAAGTTGTACGTAATGTTCTTGACAATCCACTTATATATCTTCTGCGCCTTAATGTAGGGGTTTCTCTCATCACCGACTATCTCCTTTGCTAAACTCTCTAAGTAAGGTGTAAACTCTATATGAGGTGGTTGTTCCGCGGTATACCTTACATAGAGATCGCTATTCTCATCATATGGCTCAATTCTAGATGGATCAACTCTAACGAAGAACCCCTTACATACATATTCGTACTCTATCCATACCTCTGCTCCGCTCTTAGTGGCATACACTTCGAAATATGCCGTCCTCTGTAGCGCTTCCTCATGTGCGATGTATGGTCTCGAAGGACTGTATCCTAGAATTCTTATATTTGACTGCAATTCGCATTTCCTTGGTATTGGAATCCAAATCCTTACTCTCTCTCCATCTGGAACAGCGCCTGCTCTCAACTTTATGGTATGTCTAACCTTAAATCTTACTGGCATCACATATCCTTCCTTTTCCTTACCTAGCTCGATTATCCTATCCTGTTGCTCATAGAGTTTTCTCCTAGCCCTTTCTCGCTTTTCATCTCTCTTTGTCCTTCTCTTCTCCCATTCCTTGTTAAGCTTAAAGAAGTTGAACACGAAGAACTTAAAGAAGCGTACTTCTCCATCTATGATCCTGTAATCGAATTTCCCTGCATTCATAAGGCTTTTGAATTCCTCTCGAGTTATATCAGGTACTTCCTCTTTGAATTTCTTAAAGGCCTCCTCCACAGTTAGATTGTATTCTCCTCTGAGCACGTTTATCCTAAAAAGTTCGTATTCTAGGCGTTCTCTCCTTTCTGGATCTCTTATTCTCTTTAGCGCTACCTTAATGGCCTCCTCTGCTTCCTTGAGCTTTCCACTATCTACTAACTCCCTTATACTATCTGGTATTGGTTGCTTAAGGAATGCAATTATACTCATTGGTATCCCTGCGAATAATCAGAGTGTAAAACTAATTATATACTTTTTGGGAGATGGAAAAATATTTTATTCCAAGAATGTTGGAATCTTGTTAAACTCTTCTTTTACTATCTTTACTGCTAGCTTAGGCTGCCTAGTCCTTGTGAAGAGACCCTTTCTATTGAGAATTACCCTACGTGCGCTTTGCGGAGTCCTGAAATCTGCGAAATTCCATATATGCATTCCTATTATGTACTCCTTCCGTTTTAGCATTTCTATATACTTTCTTATGAATTCTGCCTGGTACTCTTCACTCCACATGACGGGTGGATCGTGATGGAATCCACTCACTGCACCCGCTCCGAATTCAGTTATAAGAATCGGTTTATCAGGATACATTTCGTGTACTTTATCAAGGATCCTCTCTGCTTCTCGAACTCCCTCATCTATTTCACCAGGATATTTATACCAGCCTAAGTATATATTGAGGCTTATTACGTCAACAGCCTCTAGGGCCTTATCCTCAGTGTGGAACATAGATGCAAAAGTCACTGGTCTTGTAGGATCTAGTTTCTTAACGTGATCACAGAGCTCTTTTATGAAGTCGTATGCTGTTTCAACATTGCTTCTAGGTTCATTTGCTACACTATACATTATTACCGAGGGCCTATTCTTATGCTGTTTGATCATCTCTTCAATCATCCTCTTGACTTTCTCTATATATTCTCGATCAGTAAAGTGTTCCTCTCTTGCACCCACCATTGGCGATTCTAGTATTACAAGGAATCCAAGTTTATCTGCTAGATCCAAGTGAGCATTACTATATGGATAATGTGATGTCCTAAACGAGTTCATACCTAATTCCTTCATTAAATAGAAGTCCCTTATGAGTACTGCTCCCGGTAGGTACTTCCCGGTTACTGGGAAATCTTCGTGCCTTCCAACACCTTTAAGGAATATAGGTCTATCATTGAGATATAATCTCCCATTCCTTACTGCAACGCTTCTAAATCCTATATTCTCCTCAACCATATCCTTTACTTCGTTATCCTTAATTAGCGATGCCCTCAAGGTATATAGATTAGGTTCCTCTGGACTCCATGGCTTAACTCCACTAACGTGATCATCAATTGTAGCCTTTCCTTTTTTCACCTCCACGCTCTTTGAATATACTTCACGTCCCTCATCATCAACTAGAGTTAGCTTTACGATCAGCCTTCCTTCTCCAACAACTGTTATGTCAACTTTCAACAGTCCTTTATGATCGGTGATTACGGTTAGATCCTCGATATAATCGGGGTTTGTAAATTCAACGTAAACGGGTCTAAATATTCCGCCGTAATGGAAGAAGTCAAAATAGGTATTGTTCATTCCCTCTCCAGGTGGTACATTCTTCTTAGTTAAGGTATTATCGACCTCCACTATTAACTTATTATAATCGCCGAATTTTACTGCCTTATCGGCATTTAACTTAAACTGTGTGAAAGCTCCTTCATGCTCTCCTAAGAACTCTCCATTGAGCCATACCTTAGCCTTATAGCTAACGCCCTCAAAGGTTAGCCAAACTCTCATGCCATCATATTCCTTAGGTACGAAGAACTCGTTCTCATACCATGCTACGCCCATATATTGGTCCCATTGTGGTCTTTGTTCGTTCCATGATGAGGGTACGTAAATTAAATCGCCTGTCCTTAAACCATTGAACCAACCTTCTTCCTCTCCCTTCTTATTTGGGTCAAGTTTGAATTTCCAATATCCCTCAAGCACTATCTTAGGTCTAAATCTACTGAACATAGCATTCCACCTAAGGTCTTTTTGGGATTACGTAAGATCTCTTCCATAGATTCACATATATATGCTTTCATTAGCAGGTCTTACTAACTATGCTCTTTCCTCCAACTTCACTATTTTCTGCCCGAGTACACTATTGTTTGGAATTAATACCAAACTTCCATCGTCCTGTCTTATATGAGTGTACAGCGTCGTTATATTCTCTATCACGCCTTTGACGTTCCCTATAGTAACTCTCTCGCCTATTTTGATAGGCTTAGCCAATAATATGAATAGCCCAGCTAACGCCTGACTTAGGACTTGTTGTGACGCAAATCCGATTACCATGCCCATGAACCCACCTAGAGCTATTCCTATTGCCCCACCAGATATGGCGCCAGATACTCCTACAAGTATACTTCCCATTCCTAGGATTTTAATCAAGCTTTCTATCATTGATGCTTCAGGATGCTCATACCTCTGCCTAAAGGACCAATAAACGAATTTTGCAAAGGAATTAACTAACAAGTAGCCTATTATTATCCAGAATGTGATCCTTATGTAAGCTTCGTAGTTTAATAAAACCTTTAATCCTACCTTAGGAACTATCTCTCTCATGACGAAGTCAAGAAGAGCTTGAAGTACGACGAATGCTATAACGTATATCATAAATCTTAGAAACGCCATTCCAGGCTTCCTTAACTCTTTATTTTCATGGGTGCTTTTCTCCACAAGATTCCCCATTCTATTTCATCATCGGTGATCCTGCTATTTATAGACACCGTTTGGGAAAGGGCAGTTCTCCTCAGAGTATTTTTCATCAAAGTATTCCTCATATTGAATCTTACATTAGTTCACTTTCTAACGATACGCTTAAATTCCTCACCCTTATTTTCAGAGATCTCAGTATTGGAATTAAATATGTAAAAAGCCTAGCCTAGCTCAAACGTCTCATTGAATGAGGTGAGCTACATGGAGAACTCAACGTTAAGGCGCGATCTAAGCCTAATAGAGGTAGTTGCTATTGGGTTAGGAACTATGATAGGGGGAACTATCTTCTCTTCACTTGGCATAATAGTATTCCTTATCGGTAAGCTTTCCTTACTTTCCCTCTTAATTAATAGCTTCATCGCCTTCATGATAAGTTACAACTACGCGAAACTTAGTGCTAGGTTTCCTTCATGTGGAGCTGGCTATTCGTTTGTGGCTAAGGCTTTTCCTAAGAGCTCATTGCTTAAGATATTTACAGGCTACTCAACGCTATTTGCCTATGCCTCTGCATGTTCGTTCTATGCCATAGTATTCTCCTATTACCTTCACTCACTATTAGGTATTAACGCTACATCATTCTCCATAATGCTAGTATCCCTTCTTATAATAGCTGGTGTAGTGTTTGTAAACATTATGGGAGTGAAGAAAACAGGCGTTGTAGAGAGTATCTTCTCCTTCTTTAAGGTAATAGTACTAGTGCTCATCATAGTATCTGGACTGATGTTAACAGGAGTGAACTTGCCATCGCTTCCACGATATATATCTCCGATGGAAGCTTTTAAGAGCGTTTTATATGGATCCGCAATTACTTTCCTTGGCTTTGAGGGATTTGAAGCTATAGTAAATGCTTCTGAGGAGAGCAAAGATGAGCGTTATGTGACTAGGGCGATATACCTCTCATTCATTACAGTAGCCTTCTTGTACTTCTCCATAGCAATGCTGTTGCTATCGACACTTAATAGCTCTTTAGGAGACGTTGCCTATGGTAACATTGAGACTCTATTAAGTGACGTAGCAAGTTTATCTCTTGGTCTCTCAGGTAAGCTTCTCGTCTCAGTATGTGCATTATCAGCTACAGCTTCAGCCCTAAATGGAAGCCTTTATGCCGTATCAAGGCTTATATACGCTATGAGTAGGGATAACATCCTTCCCAAGTCCTTATGTAAGTTAAACGAGCATGATGTACCTTATCTAAGCATAATCATAACAGGTGCGTTATCATGCTTGCTACTATTTCTAAATAGGGCTGTAGAATGTCTCGGTGAGGTTACTAGCCTATCATTTCTATTGGTATTTTCTTTAGTTTCATTTGCTAACTTAAAGGTACGCCATGAGACGAAGTCTAGCTTGATACCATGTCTTCTTGGAGTCGTATCCCCTCTTGTGCTGGTGTTCTATGCGTCCCTCACTACACCACATGTAATTTCTCCCCTAATCTTATGGTTAATAATGACGACGTTCATAGGTATATTAATGTTAATTATTAATGGTAGGTTAAAATTAATGAAAATAAGGAGACTAAAGTTAATCAGGCGTATGTACTAGGAGGCTTTCATCTTCCTCTTTAATTCCTCCAATATCTCTCTTGCTCTCTCCATTCTTATCTTTCCTTCCTTTATCATTCTCTCAGCGACTAAATCTATTAACTCGCCTGTTGCTCCTACTGCTATAGCAAGGTTCCTTGCATGAAGTTTCATATGACCTTTTTGAATTCCTTCTGTGGCTAAGGCCTTAAGCGCCGCTAAATTATTTGCTAGTCCAACGCTTACCATAACTTGTGCTAATTCGCTTGCTGTCTTAACGCCTAATATCTTTAATGCTATTTTTGCTAGTGGATTAACGCGTGTTGCACCACCGACTATACCTACGGCCATAGGCATCTCTAGGAATCCCCTAAGGTCTCCCTTTTCGGTCATTTCCCATGTACTTAATGGTAAGTATCTTCCAGTAATGGCCGCATATGCATGCGCGCCTGCCTCTAACGCTCTAGTGTCATTTCCAGTAGCGAGAGCTACTGCTATTACACCATTCATTATTCCTTTATTATGAGTGGCTGCTCTATATGGATCAGCTTTTGCAAAGGCGTATGCGTACAATATTCCCTCGACTACATCCTCTCCTCCAAGTACTTCCTTTGGGACTACGCACTCAGCTCTAGCAAGTCTCTTTACAGCTAAATTTGAAACTATCCTTAGGTAGACCTTTCCACCAGTTATTTTCTCGATATACGGAGCGACGGCTTCGGCCATGGTATTGACTGCATTAGCGCCCATTGCATCACGTACATCTACCAATAAATGGACTATTACCATAGGTCCCTTGATTGTGTCAATTATCCTTACTTCTACATCCTTTGCTCCTCCCCCTAGCTTGACTAAAATTGGATCCTGCTCATTTGCTATCTCAAGAATTTTCTCCTTCTCACTCAATATCTGCTCTTTAGCTTCTACTGGATCCTTAACATTAGTTAACTGGATCTGTCCAATCATGACTGGAGGTGTGGTTTCGGCTTTAAACCCACCACCAGCTCTTACCATCTTTGCAGCATTGCTTGCAGCAGCTACTACTGAAGGCTCTTCTATAACCATTGGAACGAGGTAATCCTTACCGTTTATTAGAAAGTTCGTAGCGACTGCAAATGGTAAATGAAATACTCCAATAACGTTCTCTATCATTCTATCGGCAAGGTCTAGAGGAAGGCTTCCAGTATTTAAAAGAGCGCTTACTTCCTCGTCTGTAAGCTCAGCAAACTCTTTCACGATCTTTACTCTCTCTATTATGGGCAATTTGTAAAAACCTGGAATCCTTGATGTCCTCTTCATTTCTATCCCTCTTAGATTATCTTGTACTTTATGGGTAATTATATTTTTACAAAGGAGTGCCCTTTATTACCGTACTTTTCTCATCTAATTACAAGTCTATTTCATCTAGGATTTAGAATAAAAAGATCTCATAAAAGAGGAAGGACGAGGTAAGGCACGTATTGTTTATCTCGTAATGAAAGGATTAGTTATGACCATAAGGGCTTACTTCAATGAGGTGTCTCAGCTCTCGTAAGGATCTTCATTGAGTCCGCCACTGGCGGTTTCATCATCGCTTTAACTTATATTCTAAACATTACCTATATATCCTTTTACGATTAATAGATCCCCACAGTATTCACTTTATTACCTTCCGTAAGCCCCTTCCCACGTAGTACATTTTGCTGCTATTCTTGATGAAAAATGAAGTCTTAGGCACTTCATAAATTTTTTATAAGAGTTATCTTAGGCGCTATCTTTAAATTCTACAAGAGACATTAGTTGATATTAGGTGAAAAGTCAAATGAAAGTATATCGCGTAACACAGAGCGGTGGAAGGGAACTAAAGATTCCAGATATAGCTAAAATAGAGGAAAACTATATGGGTAAGATAGATTGGGAGGTCAAGGAGAATGCAAATGAAAATGTATCCTATAGCAATTTCCTAGGCTATATACTTGATTCCGTGATAAAGCGTAGAGATGTTCTGGAATACTATCTACCTCCTGAAGCAGTAAGATCTCACTTTGAGGGATATCTTCACTTACATAAATTGCCTCATTCACTCTGGATACCATATTGTGCTGGTTGGTCCCTTCAGAAACTGCTAGCGATAGGACTTAAAACTCCTACCATCTTCTCTAGGCCAGCACGTCATTTAGATACTGCAGTATCTCATCTAGTTAATTTCTTCTTCCTTGCAGCTCAAGAGTGGTCTGGTGCTCAAGCTGTAAGCGCATTTGATCTATATATGGCTCCATTTATTAGAAAAGACAACCTTAGCGAGCATGCTATCAGTCAAGCATTACAGAGATTACTTTACGAACTTAACTATCCTACTCGAACAGGATATCAAAGTCCGTTCACAAACATAACGCTAGCAATGGATGTTTCTAAGTCGTTCTTAGAGGCACCAGCTATAGTAGGAGGAGAAGTCATCGGAAAGGCGGAGGAATTCATTGAAGAGGCGATTCTCTTAGATAAGATTTTATTCAAACTATATTCTCAAGGAGATGCAAGAGGTCAACCATTTACATTCCCAATCCCAACCATAATGGTTACCGAGAGATTTGACTGGAACGGAAAGCGTTGGGGTGAGCTCACGGATGCTATATTTGAGGCTCTTGCTAAGCGAGGAGTTGCCTATATAATGAATGGCTACGCTACAAATGTTGAGGCCCTCTACGCCATGTGTTGCAGATTGACAATAGACGTAAGTAAGATAAATAACATGATCAGTCTCTTCATACAGAACGGTAATGGCAGTCCCGATGATAGGGCTCCAAGAGGCATATGGGCAACTCCAGATGCGACAGGCTCAATAGGAGTAGTAACGCTTAATATGCCAAGGTTGGCCTATCTCTCAAAAGGCGAGTGGGATCTATTCGAAGAGGTTATTAGGAAGAAATGTATCGAAGCTAGAAAAGTACTTAATACCTGGCGTTCCAGATATGAGAGAAGCCTTAAGATGGGATTAATGCCTATAACAAGAGCGTATTTGGGTCACCTCTACGGGCATTATAACACAATAGGAATCATAGGCCTTCCTGAAGCTGCAGCAAACTTCATGGGAATGCCTAATGTATGGACTGATGGCTCAGTAAAGGATATGGAAGAAGCCGTAATGATAATGAAGAAGATGGTGGTACTAGTTAGGAAGATTGCTGAGGAGTTCGAACATAAGGATGGAGTACCATATAATGTAGAGGAAGTACCTGGCGAATCAACTTCATACCGCCTAGCCATACTTGACTATAAGCTCTTTAAGGATGACGTAGAAAAGGGAGAGATCGCAATGCCTATGGTTGACGGTGTGCCATTCTATTCCAATAGTATCGTACCCTATTATGCTGACGTCCCAATTACCTTAAGAGCAAAGTGGGAAGGTATAGTTCAACAGGAGTTCACTGGTGGCGTGATGATGCATATATTCCTAGCAGAAAGTCCAGAACCTGACGTCCTCAAGAAGTTCATATATAGACTCGTTCATAACACTAAGGTCGTATACTTCAGCATAACTCCTGCTATAACAGTATGCAACAAGTGCTCATGGAATGGTGTTGGAGTGTACGATGTATGTCCTAGATGTGGATCTAAGAAGGTTGATGTGTGGAGCCGTATAGTAGGGTACTACAGACCACTTAGGAATTGGAATATAGGAAAAGTTGCTGAGTTCAAGTCACGGATCCACTACAAAGAGCTAATAGCAAGCTCTGTTTCCTCGATATCTTAAAATTTGGTTTCACTATGGGGTCAGGTAGCTCACCCTATCATCAGCACCTCAGATAGCCATCAGCTCATCATCCCTCTTTTACCTTTATAGCATGCAATATTAAAATATCCTATCATTAATTCTTTATCACGGGGTATCGTTTAATGTCCTCTATTGAGGAGAGGATTAAAAGTTTAGAGAATAGGATAGATAAGCTAGAAAAACATGTGGAGAAGATAGTTGAAAAGTTAAATGAACTAATAACGACGTTTAATGAGCATGTCCACTATGTTGAAACTGAGGGGGATGATAGCGAAACACCATATCGCACAGTTAAAGAGCTAAAGCTCAAATAAGGCGGAAGCAGTGAGCCCTTATAGGAATTAAATTTATAAATGTTCTCCTCTAAGGTAATCAGAGTGTGGTGATGGTAGCATGGTAAAGCGTACACATGGCTTCTGGTATAAGAGCAGAAAGTTAAGAAGAAAGCATCCCCGAGAACGAGGTCTTAGGGGTCTAAGTCGTCTCCTCTACGAGTACAAAATTGGAGATCGCGTCCATATCGACATAGATCCAACCTTCATAAGGACAGCTCCTCATAGGCGATATCAAGGAAAAACTGGAGTAATAATAGGAAAGAGAGGTCGTGCGTATCTAATAGAGGTATACTTGGGCAAGAAGCGAAAGATAATAATAACTACGCCTGAACACATAAAGCCAGCAAAGACAGTAGCACCTACTATGAAGACCTCTAGCTAGGCCACAGTCTCCATTCTAGAACATCCCAATTAAGGTGATGGCATAACTAGCGGTAATGTTTATTATCATATCTCCTTAATGTAAATTAAGGTGAAATTTTGCTTCAGGAGATACTTTATGAGTACCGTAGGAGGGAGTTAGAGAAGCATCGTAGAGAAACTGATGTATACTGGATAACTGATCTGTGCCGTTGTCCTATGAAGCGCATTTACGAATTAAGGTACCCTGAAATATTACTTCAGGACATTTTCAGTCCGAACTTCATATTAGGTGATGTTCTCCACATAGGTCTTGAAGAATTACTTAAAAGGTCATCTGAGGAAGGTCTAATAGACTATGATGTAGAAGCAGAAGTTGAAAAGGAACGTAGAATTAATGTAGACGGTAAGGAGATAGTAATACGCGGAAGACTAGATTTACTACTCAAAAAGAATAAGGAGCTCATAGGAATTGAGATTAAAAGTTCGAGAAGTGATAGTGGCATACCGCATGAACATCATATACTTCAATGTAGGCTCTACTCATGGTTGTTTGAACTTAGTAAGGTAATCTTGATCTACATAACACCTGATAGAATTGCCGAATACGAGATAACAGAAGGAGCTACCGAGGAAATGGTAGTTAACTTAATCAAGGATAGTAAGGCTCCACGATGGTCATGGGAATGCCGATATTGCAGATTCTCAGTTATGTGTCCTTACAAGAAATAACCAAAGTTAAAAATAATAGTGTGTACGATTAGGATTCAGTAGATTATGCTTCCATTTAGTAAACGATATCAAGACATGGAATATCGCTACGTTACTGAGAACTTACCAAAGTTAGGGGACAAGCTTGTATACTGTAAGGATCTTCTATGTAAATATCATGTGTTCATCGATAGAATAGATGCAGGTAAGAAACTCGCCGGCTTACTTCAGGAGTTAAATATAAGTAAAGAAAACTCTCTCATTTTAGCAATACCTCGTGGCGGGATGCCAGTCGCGTATAATATCGCATGCAAACTTAACATACCTGTGGATCTAATGATATGTCGTAAGATCCTCATACCTTGGAATACTGAGGCTGGATTTGGAGCAGTCTCTCCTGATGGCACATTTATTCTAAATGAGTATTTAGTCATGGAGTTGGGACTAGCAGATGATATAGTACAAAATCAGGTAGAAAAAGCGCTTAAGGAAATGGAGCGCTTATGCTTGAAATTTAGAGGTACCAAGGAATACTTCATCAACGCTAGAACTGTGGTGTTAGTAGATGATGGAATCGCATCAGGATATACCATGTTGGCAGCAGTAAAATTCGTCCGAAAGTTCAATCCGGCCAACATAATTATTGCAACCCCAACAGCGCCTATCTCCTCATTGATTATGCTAAGTCGTGATGTGAATAAGATAGTATGTCTAAACGTACGCTCAAGCTTATTCGGCTTTGCAGTAGCTGATGCTTACCACGTATGGTATGACTTAAGCGATGAAGAAGTCCTCAAATATATTAATGAACTAGAGAAAAGAGGTCTATGGTATCCAAAGAAGCAAGTCATGTAGAACGCAAAAGTATAATTACCCCAGCTACTTAGTAATATCACTGATGATGAAGCTGAGCTATGCGGATATGTGAAGAGGCTTACAAGGGCTGATCTCTTATCATGAACTCGCAAGATGAGGGCGGCCTCGAGATAAGAATCTAGGATGATTTCGGTGTAGCCTTATAGGCAGTCTAGACAGCCCTCTTGAATATCTTATAGAATGCTAGAAATTCAAAGAGCACCCAGAAACTAAGTATGAGCAGTGGAATACTAAGGCCACCAGATATCCCCCATACTTTAGTATATGGAAAGATGAAGGATAGAGATATTAGCGCAAGAAATTGTTCAAAACCAAAACCTATGGCAATACCAGGAAACACTGCTGTAATAGGGAAGACTAAGAGAGTCTCGAAGAATGAACCTATAATACGTTCAGGAATTAATGGTGAGAATATTATGAAGAGACAAGACGTGTGAACCAATAACGGAATAAATATAGGGTATCTCATATGCCTGAGCTTACCATTAAGAAATATCTCATCAAGACACAAGATTAGAACCATAATGACATAGACTATAGCGTATGCTAAAACGTACCAATTAGCCATACCACTACCCTCTACGATACACTTAGTAATTGCGTAAATTAGAACCGTAGCCAATACTATTCCAGTTATCGCACTTGCCCTCCAGTAATATAACACATCTTTAGAAGGCTTCTTACAATAATCAAGGATTGTCATAGAAAGCGATCTATAAGCTAGAACTGCATAGACTGCGTATAGTACCGAATAAATTAAAATCGCTACCCAAAGCGGTAATGAGAACTCGGGGAAATACCTCTTAAAATAGTTAGGATCCTTTGTAAAATTAAAGGTCATTAGCAGAGGCAGCGATGCTATTGATGAGAAAATGCCATGTGCATAAGCAAATGCCCTTGGATGCCTATCAACACCACTAAGTATCGTGACTAGACAGCCATAAATGAGTCCAGCAATGGGAGCTACGTGACATATGAATATTGGTAATGCAAAAATCCCCCAATACCGTAAAGCCATAACACCTATGGCGAAGAACAGTATGTGAGCCATAATCCGAGGTATTGACATGACTAGCATAACTAATGAGAGACGACTATATTCCAAGACATCAATCACTCACACTCCCCATAATGAAATGTGTGAAAACTTCGCAAAATTTCTTACGACGAAGATGAGCTTGACAAGAGTTTGAAAATAAGAATCGACTATCCCTCTATCATTTTTCGTTCAAGGATATTTTATGGTGAAGTAGAGGACTTAATATCATCCAGATGCGCTACTTTAACGAGGTTTCTCGCCTTTTTATGAATTTCCTCATCCTCTGTCACCAGTACAAGATTATTCTTTTTAGCTAAGATGACATATGATGCATCATATACCGTTAAGCCTAGGTTAAGGGCTAACTCGATAATTTCCTTCTCCAATCCGGTTATCGTTAATATCTTCATCTCTTTTATTAATTCACTAATTAATGTTGTGGCTTTTATTGCTGCTTCCTTACTTATCGTCCTAATTAGATATGCCTCCTTCCAGAATGCATTCAATACCTCGTATATTGTTGATGGTTGAATGTTTCCCTTAATCAATAAGTCTACCCTTCTTTCCTTAATTGCTCTAATCATTGATGAAGCGTTAAATAGTAATTCCTTCATTGTTATACTACCTCGTCTCTCTATCTTTACGTATGTGCCTTACTACTCGGGAGATATCGATTTTATCTAGCTCAGGCTTTAAATCATCAAGCAATCTGTTAATAAGCTCAAGTCTTTTCCTGTGGATCTCATTTTCTAATGCCTTTCTGAGTACACTGGATATATTTATGTTGAGCCTTTTTGCCTCTTCCCAGATCTCCTTCTTAACCTTCGTAGATATCGTAATATACCTACCCAATTATGCCCACCATATTATAACTACTTCTAAGGTAGTTATTAGAGTTTTTATATTAAGAAAAATGATCAGGAATTTTAAGTACTCTAGCTACTTCCTTATGCGAATGGAATGAAGAAGTATAATGTAAGCTACTACAGTAAGCGATAGAGGCATAATTGGGAATTGGCAGTAGGTCCAAGGTATTCTAATAAATGGCGTTGGGATAAGCACTAGTAGGAGAATAACTAAGATACAGTCAGCAAGGAGAATTACTTTGTGCTTTTCTAACTGGTACATTCTAAATAGAGCTAAAATCAGTAGCGGATACGTTGTGAATAGTATGAAAAGAAGATCTAATCCTAACTCTATACCTACTCCTCCAAAATAGGCTATGTATACTGGGTACGCTAAGAAAAGTACTGCAGAAATTGCGATCGCTGAGAGGATGATGATCATCTTTATATCACGCTTTTTACTGGATATCACATACGTAATGGTAGCTAGTATGCCAGATGTTACTAAGCCTATAATGATGGGATCATATGATCCTGCCGTTAGGGGAAACCTAATCGCTATCGCTATAAGATAGCAGAATATCGCCGTACCAATATAAATATGGGGCGCTACCTTTCCTTTTACGCCTTTTACCTTAACAAGGACAATTAACGATAGAATCAGTACTGTTAGATAAACTAGTGAAGATATTGTGAGGACTCCTACAATTGGGATTCTGCCATGCGCTTTAATGGCTGCACCTACTTCGTTGATGAGTTTATGAATTAGTCTCGCTAGACCAAGCAAGGTATAAGTAACAATGTAGAACATAACTATTTTACCGAGATCACTACCTACGAAATGCACTATAAGTAACACTAACCCCACGATAGAGAGGAAGAAGAGAACTTTATAGATAATTGGAACTTCCATGACGGGAGGTATTCTCTGTGTAGGAGGTATGGTTGTTATGAGGTGATGGTAGAATACGTATGCAAGAATGTTGCTCACGTATAGCGTGATTGAAAGAAGTAAGGCGATACACCTCACTTTACCATAATCTATACCTGAAGGCATGCGGTTCCCATTTTCACATATTATATTCACGCTTATAAATATTATGCATAAAAGTACCTATCCAAGTTCCTACTCATAATTTATACTACTTATTGGAATTCCCATAACAATCTCTAAATAACATAGATAATGTTATTAAAGGGCTACTAGGCGATTTAGAGACCCTATAGTAATGGTTAACCTAACTATGTGTTTATTTAAGCATGCAATGGAAAAATTAAAATACTTTCCTTTAAACCAAGATACTATATCTGGAGGGGACGTAATATTTGGCTTGA
>Ga0180300_10000030_pt1 | contig 47484 bp, 53 predicted proteins | sample GuaBasSediGuay15_FD_121798 | JGI IMG/M metagenome (GOLD analysis project Ga0180300, IMG submission 121798) | Subseafloor sediment microbial communities from Guaymas Basin, Gulf of California, Mexico - Guay15, Core 4569-2, 21-24 cm | ecosystem: Environmental > Aquatic > Marine > Hydrothermal...
AACCCTCATGTATTTGTGGTATCTTTCAAGCATTTCAAGGTGCTCCTTAATCTTAATTTCCTTTCTTGCTCTTTTTAGTAGTGCTTGTATTGTTGATTCATTATGATGTCTAATCTCCATCGCTCTATTAGGCAGATGTGTATAAAAAGTGTTTTCATCATAGTGTGGAGTTAACAATCCCGTAGCTTAGCTAATGATGCTGAAGGCGATTGGGACTGATTGAAAACGATAAGCCTCCGAAATCCAATTAGATTGTAAAAACATATACTATCCAAAGAGTAGTATGATAAGATAAGCAGACGGAAGAGAGAATGATGTCAGATAGTTCGATTAATGTTTTCTCTTTTAGGAAACTCTCATCAATAATGCTAATTATGGCATTACCTTGGATTATGATTTATGTAAGTATTTTTGTTGCATTTGGCTTTTCCTTTGTGTTCTATTGGCCAGGGCTAGGGATATTACCATTTATGTACATCTTAATCCCTCTCCTTGGAATATCCTATGGTTGTCTTATCACCATCTTTAAGGACGTACGTCATCATCTAAGGGCATTTGCTTATGCTCATGGAATTTTCACATCAATATCCTCACTAACAATACTAATGACATTCGTTTTCACAAAGGTGAAAAGCGATATTATACTACTAAGGTTTCCTGAATTCCTAAAGTTCTCTCTACCACTTTGGGCGGCATTTTTAGTGTACTCCATGCTATACCTAATCTATGCGACTTTAGCCTATAAGACATTGTCTAAGGTGGTTAGTAACCATATCAGGAGTCCTTCTAAGGACGTATTACATTATTGGAAGTTGAGTGCAATTCTTGGACTACTAACATCGATAACCATAATCTGTACAATCATAAATAGCCTAGTAAAGTACACCAGTACTGATACCGCTTTCCTATTTGTTTATCCCACGATCTTTGCGATCCTCTTACTAATCTTGAGTCTTGACGAGCTTTTTCTTGAAGGTAAATTTAGACATATAAGATATCCGATACTCGCCCCATTACTAGCACATACATCGTGGACATTGATTAAGCTTCCATTAATACTTCCAAAAAGCATTGCAGAGCTTTTATTCCAGATACCATTTCCAGCTCTACTCCTATCGCCATTCCCAGGCATTACTACAAGCATCGGTGTCGATCACGTAATAACAGGTATTGTACTAGGTTTCATCCATTATGATGATATGATAAGGGGACCTAGCATTCCATTAACTCTATTTGGCTTATGGCTCTTTTTCGAATTCCTAGCATTTTATAAGATATTATCCTACGTCTCCTTTAAGAGGAGCATAGATGATATTATAGGAACATCTATTCATATTATGTTCTCACGTCTCCTATCATTAGGAGGTACCATTAAGGTCAGGCTTAAGGCTTATAAGGACAATGGTCTACTCCTAACTGTTGTAAACATGAGCCATGTGGATGTCATAGGTATAGACGTTTACGTAATTGGTGCTGACTGGATATATTTCGATAAACCTATGCAATTAGATCTAGTACTTAAAAATGGTGCTCAATTTACTGGACTACCACCAGGTAAGGAGATAACATTAGTATGTTATGATTGGACTAGAGATAAATATATTCAAGCTAAATATAGTCTGGCAGTTAAAGTCGTCTGTACATTCAAAGATGGAGCTAAAATGGAAAAAGTGTACACGGTAGGTATCTAAGTCATCATTATTTTACTCCTCCCTACAGGTTTAATTATTTCAAGAAATAGCATGGGCTCTAATAGCCATTCTTACAGAATCAGTGCCCAGCCGTATAATAGGGAAAATAATGTCTCTTTCTCCAGTCATTACCTTAGTATCAATGTCTTGTGGTTCTGCCACACTTGGATATATAACGAATACTCGAGGTCTCAAGTACTTATTAACTATCGTCATAGTACTCACATTTTTAGGAGCTGTTTCATGTTTCTTCCTAATTGGAACTAGAAGAGGAACAGATAACAGAAGACAGAAAAAGTCTATATTTCAAGGCTTTATTCATATGAAGGAACTATTCTTAGAGAGAACGCTCGCTCTAATAGCAGCTCTTGCGTTGATTGGAGGATTCATCACTACACTATCTAGTACGTACCTTTCAACATACCTCTCGAATATTGGGTTTACGGAAAAAGCTATAGGCTTTCTATATTCGATATTCCCAATAGCGCAAGCGGTAGGACAACCAATTTCTGGCGTATTTGTGGACTCTTATGGTGAGAAGAAGGCATTACTGCTCAATGCCTCCATGGCAGCATGTGCTGTAGCTATATTCACCATACTATCTGTTACTTCCCCCTCTATATCGCCATATCCACTAATAGTTAGCTCATTTATAGCTGCTTTTGGGAATACAGGAATGCTTACATATATCGCTAAGGCTATTCCTGAAAGTAGGAGAGCTACTGCTTATAGTAGTATAACCGTTCTTCAAAAATATCTGGAATACCCGCACCAATTATAGGCGCAATGTTATGGAATTTAAGACCTCAGTTAATTTTCATTTTCATCTGCTTATTCAATCTTATGAGGATCCCGTTAATACTCATGCTCAAGGAAGCATCGTATATCGAGGAGAAGAGGTGACATGAGAGTTCAACATACGAGTTACCTCCTCTATTGAACGATGTGTCCAAGTAATTCGAAACAGTTCTATAAATGACATCTATATGGGTGAGGTGGTCTTTATCTAACTCCTCCTCCCCCTCCTCCAAATCCTCCTCCAGCTCCGAATCCTCCTCCAAATCCTTTTCCTCCCTTTACTCCTCCTCTGCTAACCATCGTTCCGTAAGTGCTCCTAATAATCCTTGGTGCTAAGATCACTAATGGTGCTTCTGGTACTTCTACGTTCAACATCTTCATGGCTTTAACTACATTCTCTCCAACGCCTAGTGCTGTTCCATAAATTAGCCATTCCTTCCATATGACCAGATCCTCTGGTCTGTACTTTTGTATCATGGCGAAGTCCTCAAGCATATTTCTAAAAGCGTCCCATTCCAGCTTCTCCTTATAGAAGCTTTTCTTCCATCTTCCGAAAACCTGGGAAGGTGGTATAGCACATATTATTGATTGACCTAAGAGAGTTGCTAATGATACTCCTAAGATCCTACCGGATGGGAAGTAAAGCCTACTCATTGTTTTGATTTGCGTTAGTATTATCAATAATAGCATAAAGCTTATGACTGCTAATGCTATGAATGCATTTCTCACGCCTTTTTCTACGTATTTCTCTGCATGCTTTCTGGCTTCGTAAGGCGTATTAAGAAGCTCCCCTAGCTCATTAGCGAGAATCCTAATTAATGATATCTCACCATCCTTTGCTATTCTCTGAAGCCTCTTAAAGCTTAACGTATTATTTTTGCCCCATGTCCTTATGAATTCTAAAACCTTTCTCTCATAGAAGTCAAGAGGCTCTGAGACTGCGGCTTTCACTATCTTAACTATTATGTCGTCGTCCACTATCTCTATATCTATTATCCCTCTCCTCTTAAGATCCAATAGTGTGGCGTAAAATGCGTCCTCGTCCATCGTTAATGCATCTGCCTTAAAGAGCAAGTTAACCTCCCAGGGTTTTCTATTGCGGTTAGGTACGTAACTAAGATATTCTGGAACAGTGAATTTCCTCTCCTTACCTTTTATTAGGTATAATATAAGGGCCATGATCGGAAATGCCGTATTGATTCCTAAAGCTATGTATGAAATTGTCCTAATAAGCTTATAGGTAAGCATATAGCCTAAGTTAGCTCTCTTGGTTGCCTTTATCACATCATAATCTACAGGCTCTATATTGAACTTATACTCTTCGTTTTCAGACTTCTCGAAAACGAGCTCCACTTCTAAAAGTACATTTTTTAAACTACTACCATAGATCCTAATATAATCCTCTCCTCTCTCAACATTGTACGCTGGAACATGAACATATAGTAGACGAATGCTCTTACCGGGAATTAGTATCCTTATATCAACTTTACTATAAGGGATGTGTTCATCAGCGAATTTGATGTTTAAATGATAGTAGTTACCGTCATATTCTACAGGTGGGTAAAATTCATACTCTATTCGGAGCTTATAGACTCCTGCTGGTATTCTGTTCGGGAAATAACAACCTATTTCATTCACCTCGGCCAACTCGTAAATCTTGTCTACAATCCAGGTGGGTACGTTTTCATTAAGAACATATAGTTTACCTTTGAAGTCTTTTACATAGGCAATTGTCCCTTCTGGGCAAACGACTGACTTAACCTTTATTGGCGCGCTTTCATCTCTTATTGATATTGGTGCTTTCCAGACTCTATAAAGCATCCTGTACTTCCCTGAGCTTGAGATGTGAAATATGTACTCCTCAACTAATTTTCCCTGTGATGGATCGTATATGGCCTGATATTCTGCAATTGCATTCCCAAATGGCATTATGATGACGTTTTGTACTACGTAGAACGCTATTACCGCTAACAATGATGTAAGTGTTAGTACGATCAGTATCCACTTCGTCTCTCTCACATTACCACCCAATTAACGATATTATCCTAGAACTCTATTCTAGGTCTGACCTCTATCTCGGCTCCACCAACCTCTAGGTAAGGCAACTTCCTGAAACCATTCATTTTGGCTACAATGCTTGATGGGAAGGTGTCTATCTTAGTATTGTATTCCTGAACTATATTATTGTATGTATACCTATGTCTAGCTATTTCGTCCTCTATCTCTCTCACAGCTTCCATAAGCTTCATTACAGTAGTTGCGGTCTTTAGATCCGGGTATGCCTCAACTATGGCTATTAATCTGCTTAATAATTCCCTTGTCTCCCTCTCAGCTTTTCTTATCTCCTCAGGAGAGGCTTTAGCAATTGAAGACCTTAGCTCTACTATTCTCTCAAGTGTTTCCTTCTCGAATTTCGCATAACTCTTAACTGCATCAACAAGTTGTCCAATTAAGTCAAGTCTCTTCCTAAGTGCAACACGTATTTGATTTAGAGTTGCCTCACTTGCATTTCGGAGCGCTTGAAATCGATTGTAAGTAGCGAAGTAGTATCCTAGAATTGCCATTAGTAATCCAATTATTACGATTACCATGATGACTAAAGTTAGTGGGAACATATTTCGAACCTATATTCATTAATTATGGATAACATAAATATATTTTCCTCACCCCCTTATCCTATCCTCATAGCTCGTTCTACCATAATGTTCCTAAATGGACTACGTCGTATTGAGAGGGATATGCTTATAACCTTTAGCGGTAACATAGCAATTTGGAATACTATAGAGCCAAGGCGATATCACATGAAGAGGTTGACCTCTGCTGAGAAACCTGAAACTATTGAAGGTAGGCAATATCATATCGCATGTGCGCCTGGAGACGTAGCTCCTTATGTACTTCTTCCCGGTGACCCTGAGAGAGTAGTAAGAATCGCAAAGTACTGGGACTATTACGAGCTAAAAGCTAAGCATAGAGAGTATGTGACGTATACTGGGAGATATAAGGGAGTTCCAATTTCAGCTACGAGCACAGGCATTGGAAGTGAATCTACGGCAATAGCTATAGAAGAGCTTCTCAGAGTCGGTGCTCATACCTTTATAAGGGTTGGTACAACAGGTGCTATAGTTAAGGATGTAAAAATAGGTGATCTCGTAATATCTACTGGAGCTGTTAGACTTGAGGGAACTAGCAAACAATACGTAATCGTAGAATACCCTGCTGTAGCTAACTACGAAGTAGTGTTGGCATTGGTTGAGGCAGCAGAACAACTAGGAGTTAGATATCATGTAGGGATTACTGCCTCCATATCATCCTTTTATGTAGGGCAAGGAAGGCCTGGCTTTAAGGGATATATTCCAAGATGGTCTAAGACAATAGTGGATGACCTTAGGGCTGTGAATGTTCTAAACTTCGAGATGGAAGCCTCCACAATATTTACGCTTGCAAACATATATGGCGCAAGAGCTGGTGCAGTTTGTGCAGTAATAGCTAATAGAGTCACCAATGAGTTTATTGTAGATGCTGGTGTTGAGGATGCAATAATGGTTGCAAATGAAGCAGTAAGGATACTCCATGAATGGGATGAGATTAAGAGAAGATTTAAGAAAAAGTATTTCTATCCATCATTATTAAGATCATCGTGAAGAACATTATGGTTTTAAACCCTTACAACCGTTTATAAGAATTCTTTAGTGAATATGATAATCACTGTAAATATAAATGTTCAAGGAGCAAATCTTAAGGGAGGACGTAATGAATAGGCTCTACATCTCAATATTACTTATGTTCATCATAATGGGCGCCTTTATATACGTTTTCTCTCATCTATTGTTAAGGATGGAACATATGATCTCGAGTGAGGATTCCCAAATACAAAATACGTCTGAGTTTATCATATTTTACGTCTCTCCTAACGGCTCTGACTCATGGTCTGGAAAACTGCCTGAACCTAATAAGGATAGAACTGACGGTCCTTTTGCTACAATTACCCGAGCGAGAGATGCAATTCGTGAACTTAAACGTAAGGAAGGCCTAAAAAGACCCGTCATAGTGATGATTCGAGACGGCATTTATCACCTTAATGAACCTCTTGTCTTCACTCCTGAGGATTCAGGCACCGACGATTGCCCGATAATATATCAGGCCTATCCTGGCGAACATCCTATCATAAGTGGTGGTGTTTTACTTAAAGGATTCAATATTGAGAACTTGCATGGAAAGAAGGTATGGGTTACCGAAATTCCGGAAGTTAAAGAAGGGAAGTGGTACTTTAGACAGCTATTTGTAAATGGCAAAAGGAGATTTAGACCAAGGTTGCCAAAGCATGGATTTTATCGTATAGCTAGCGTTCCTAACTATCCTCCGATGTTATTGAAGTTAAAGTTGCAGGAAGGGAGTAACTCCTTCTCATATAATTCTGGTGATATAAGAAATTGGAGGAATTTACAAGACGTTGAAGTAGTAATCCTCCACTTTTGGATTGAAGAGCGAATACCTATAAAATCTGTTGATGAAGAACATAACTTAGTTACACTAGCTTCAAAAACGCTCTTTGTCCTTAGGGATGGCTGGCACAATGAATATCCCCGATATTATGTTGAAAACGTTTTTGAGGCCTTAAGTGAGCCTGGTGAATGGTATCTAGATCGTAGTACTGGAAGGCTGTACTATATCCCCATGCCCAATGAACGATTAGGAAACGTATCAATCGTAGCGCCTAAGCTTAAGTGGTATCTAATCAAGTTCCTTGGTGAACCTAATAAGGGTAAATACGTGGAGCATATAGTTCTCAAGGGATTAACGTTTCAATATACCGATTGGGATCATGTCCTCTCACATCAAGCAGCATTTCTCGTCCCTGGAGCCATATATCTTAAAGGTGCTAAATCTTGTGCTATTGAATACTGCACGATATCCCATGTAGGTGGATATGGAATTGAAGTTGGTAGCGGATGTAGCGATATTAGGATAGTGGGAAACGAAATATATGACATGGGAGCTGGCGGAATTAAGGTAGGAACCCATGAGATACCGAGGAATCCTTTAGAGGCTACACATCACATCGTAATTACCGATAATCATATTCATCATGGAGGAAGGATATTTCATAGCGCCGTAGGCATATGGATAGGTCATAGTAGATGTAACCTAATAGCGCATAATCACATACACGATCTCTATTATACGGGCATATCCATTGGCTGGACGTGGGGATACGGTGAAAGCTATACTCGATATAACGTGGTAGAGTTCAATCATATTCACGACATCGGACAAGGCTTATTAAGTGATCTAGGCGGGATATACACCTTAGGTATACAACCTGGTACGGTGATTCGTCACAACCTCATATATAATATCGAGGCCTACGACTACGGTGGATGGGGCATTTACTTAGATGAAGGCAGTTCCTATATACTTGTCGAAAACAATGTAGTCTATAATACTATGAGTGGAAGCTTTCACCAACACTATGGTCGTGAGAACGTGGTAAGAAATAATATATTTGCCTTCGGGAGGAAGGGCTTAGTAGTACTGAGCAAAGGTGAGGAGGGTCATATAGCCTTTATATTTGAGAGGAATATCTTAGTCTCTAACGGTTCACCATTATTCGTTGGTGGATATGCTGAGAGATTCACCTTACATAACATAATAAGTAACTACAATCTATTCTGGGATATCTCGGGTAAGGAACCTCTATTATGTCTCGAGGAGTCAACAGGACGTAAGTATACTTTATCTCAATGGAGAGCTCTTAACTATGATACGTTCTCCATAATCGCTAATCCAAAGTTCAAGGATGTAATGAATTATGATTTCACATTACTAGATGATTCTCCGGCCTTTAAGATATACTTCAAACCGTTCTCCCTATCAAATGTAGGACCACGTAGAAAATAATTTAAGGTGATGCCGACATGAAGCCCAAGGTCAGAGGAGTAACCGTCGAAGAACTTGCAAAGAGACTTCTTGAAGGAATGGGCTTCACAGTAGTGGAGGAAAGAAAGAGAATTAGAAAAAACGACGTGGATATAGCTGAAATAGATCTAATAGCGGAAAAGGATGGTAGTCTTTACGCTATAGAGGTAAAAGCCGGAAGGATCTCAGTGACCGATATAAGGCAAGCTTACACCAATGCTCGACTAATAAACGCCTCCCCTCTTATAATATGTCGAGGCTTTGCAGATAGATCAGCAAAGGAGTTAGCGAAGGAACTAAACATAGAAGTGATGTTGTTACCCGATTATTTCCTATTCGTAGAACCAGAGGAAGTAATCAATTTGATGGAGCGGTCAATAATTAACGTCCTCACCCGTATAATAGAGCCACAAGTACATAAGATAGATGAAAACGAATTAAAACTACTCAAATTGTTTGCCTCATGTAAGAGCTTCCCTGAGGCAGTCAAGAAATCAGGAATGACCGCTAGCGAGCTTAGAAAGCTCATGAACAAACTTGCGCAGAAAGGATTTGAAGCAGATCCCAAGAAATATAGCCTACTTAGACTCCAATCTCTAATAACACTCCTACTTTACCACCTAAAGACGCATACTAGCTAAGTAATAGATTCCTTAATACAAACATACAGAACTACTAACCAAAGGATGGGTAAATTATAGCTGGTACTACTATTGCTACCCATATAGCTAATGCTATGATGAGTATGATGAATCCTAGTCGCCTTCTTCGACCTATTAGAGCTGCGCCAAGAGCCATGGTGCTCGGAATAACCCCATAATACATAGCGTAGAGTATTAACTTAAGGTAATATGCTCTCCCCATGACCATAGATGCTGTCTCAACTGCTATGAAAGACATCATGACTATTATGAAAGAAGCTAATGGGTTCTTGGTCGTTAAACCTCCTGCTATGGAAATGATGGGCACTGCCACTAATAGTAGCCACATATAGATTCTTATAATATGTAAACTTCGCTCAGCAGGAATGTCAGGTGCCATTGCGGAAATGTGTGGAATAAGAAGTATTGAAATTATTAAGGTGAACATGGCTATGTATGGGGTAAGCTCCTCGCTTTTTAACTTAAAGTAAGTGTACGTAGCCAACATAAGTATGCGTTTTCTCGTAGGCTTAAGAGATAACAGAACTATGGTTAAGGCTAGGAGTATTATAGCAGGAAGTACACGTACTAAGCGCATCCATATGCTTTCAAATACCTTTACGGTTACGGTCTTAGAGAAGATAGGTCTTTTCGTCTTATCCACCTCTACGATTACAACAAGCCCAAGCTTACATATCCCTGGCTTTTCAGAAAACCAGTTCGGCATGAACTTCAATCTCAGACATAGGCTCTATGACTACCATTTCACCCCAACGTGGTCTCATTGAGACCACTTTAGGACGAATACTCTCGGATGGTGTGTATAATGTAATGTATACGGTTAAAGTTCTATTGTAGATATTTTTGACACGTCCAGTAAGAGTGAAGACCTCACCAACCTTTACAGTAGTGGGGACTACTGAAATCTTTATCTCGAGATATTGTGAGTGGGTACTGTAAGTCGCCGAATTGTCGTAATACGAAGAATAACCCCAATCCATATCACCGGCATGATCATGGTCTGGATGGGCATAAAGGGGAGAACACAATACATCACGCCAAGCATATAATGTCCAATGTTTCAGATCATATCGTACATTCCAAGCACTTCCTTTACTCCAAGATATCGCATTTGCTGGATCACGAGGCTTACCTAACGTATTATAAAGCGCATCATTGAATTGAATATCACTTGATCCTATCCTAACTACGTATGCCTCATGTTCTATGACATTTAGCATATTTTGGAGCTCTTCTTTCCATACATTTATTATTCTCTCAACTATCATACGGCCTTGATCGCCAAAGTTTTTAATCAGGAAGTCAAAGTAATCTTTAGCGTTCTCTATTAGCTTATCTAACTCAGGTTTCTCCTTCTAAAGACGACCTTCATTATTATAACCTTGATTCCATTTGGGTACTGCTGTTCGACCACTACCTCTGATGAAACTAACTCAACTGGAATATGATACTTCTCCTTGGCAGGTGGTTGTGGAGGCTTAAACCACCATCGATCATTATTATCACCATTAGCGCTAGTCCCAATAACAGAGATAATGGTTGCTAAGATAACAATGAAGAAGAGCCATAATACTAATGAATAACTTAAATTCCTTGATAATAACTTACCCATTTTATCCTCAACTCCCCTATTGCCTAGCTACACTTATAAATTTTTCGTTATCACGAGGTAAATAATTGAATTTTTATAAGACAAAACTCATTACTCTTGTAATTTAGCTCACTCCTTAAGATCAATTGAGGTGAGCTAAGTATTGACTATTACCTTATCGCTTATCACTCTCAAACCTTAAAATCATACCTTGAAGATCAGGGCTTTTCTTAAGTATTTCATCTAATCTTCCACTACATACTATTCTCCCATCGGAGATAACATACACTCGATCCACATACCTTAATGAAGACATCCTATGGGTTACAATTATGGCTGAGCCTAACCTTCCAGAGTTGATCAAATCTCTGAGGTTCCTTATTATATACTCTTCAGTAGTGGGATCAACAGCATCTAAAGCTTCGTCTAACAATAGAACGTCCGGCTTAAGTATCAATGCTCTTGCAAGCGCGAGCCTTTGTTTCTCCCCATCTGAGAGCTTCTCTGGGTCTAGAATTACATTTATGTCTTTCACAAAGTCTGCTTTGGCGATCTTTAGTGCTTTTAGAATATTGTCCTTATCTGTTTGAAGGCCTAATGTAAGATTCTCAAGTACTGATGCCCTAAAGAAAAAGTCCTTTGAGGGTATGTAGAATATCTTTCTCCTGACGCTTGAAGCCTTAAATCTCCTATAGTCAATACCATTTACAAGTACTTCTCCACTACTAGGCTCCTCTATTCTAGACAGAATTAAGAGCAAGGATGTCTTACCAGAAGCCGTTGGACCTACAATTGCTACGATTTCTCCCCTCTTTATCTCAAAGTCTATCTCCTTTAAGACTTCTACATTGTCTTCTACTAGCCTGACGGACTTACAGATTATGCTATCAACTCTTTTAAGCTCTCTTCCTTCATCACGTTCTTCTTCAAGAAGGAGGACCTCTCTATATCTATCTAGATAAGGTATATATGTTGCAGTATGAGCGAACATATATGCCATATTCGTTATAGGTTCGTAGATATTGTATGCTGCTCCGGAGAATGCGATTACTGAGCCTATGGTTGTATAGCCCAAATAAACAAGATAACCTCCAATAATCAATAGGATAAGCGTGAAGAGACTATAAAGAGCGTTAAATGTTTGCCCAAAGAATACTCTGACAAACAATAGTTTCAGGAGAAGCCTAAATCTATCCTCGAGACTTCTATTGACTATATTCTCAAAGAATTTCTGAGCAGAAGCTCTTTTAACGAGTTTAATACCATCAACGGAAATCTTCACTGACTCAACAAGCTCAGACATACACTTCCTCTCATTATCGGAGATTCGAGATATCTTTCTGCTCGTATACTTAAACACTATGTAATATACTGGTATTGTAGTAAGCGCAATCATTGTTAAGTGAGGGCTTAGGCTATAGAGAATTATGACACCCGCTATAAGTCTGATTAGCTGTATTATAAATGCTGTAAGCAATCCCCCTAGGGCTTCAGAAAGGGGATCAAGATCCGAAACAAATCTGGCAAGAATATCTCCAGATCTTAGGAAGCTACTTCTCCTCGCCCTAAGAATTTTCATTACAAATTGTCGCGCTAAAACCCTATATGTATAGGGTTTAAGACTTTGAAGAGAATACTCGCCAATGAAGTTAGTTAGATAATCTGCTATCCATAAGACAATAAGGATTAAAGCTAATATCGTGAGGTTTCGAAGAGGGCCTCCTTTACCAACTACTATGGTGGTGAGCAAGTTTATAAAATCTGCACGAATGTGGGCAGAGTAGAACGCCACGATCATACTTAGGAGCCAGAAGAAGATAGCAACTGTAGCTCTCCTCCATATAAGCTTAAATGCATTAGCAGATGCGCGAAGGAGTTTAACTGTGGAAGTTTTCATCATAATTCCACTACCTTATAACTCTTTAAATATTAGACTAGTTTATAATTTAGGTAATAATGCTGGTATGATTTAATAGGGGCACTTTCGTAAGTCTTAAATACATTACTTAAGTACACTACTTAATTGGTGAATTATTATGAAGGCGGCAGTAGTTGAGAAACCTGGAGTTGTAGTTGTGAAGGATATTCCCAAGCCAAAGCTTGAGAGTGACTATGAACTGATAGTGAAGGTGCGTAAGGCCGCAATTTGCAGGCACCCAGATTACGAGTTGTGGCAGGGATTACGACCACCGGTAAAGGATTGTTGGGAGCCGGCCGAGTACCCGTTTGTATTAGGTCATGAGTTCAGCGGGGAGATAGTCGAGATGGGATCAAAAGTTAACGAGATATACCCGGATCTTAAGGTCGGTGATAGGATATGCGAGTGGAGTTGGTGTAATGGATTCGCCGAATACGTTAAGATAGACGTGAGGAAGATCGCCACCATAGCTCCCCTACCCGATAACGTCTCTGACGAAGAGGGGGCAGTTCTAGAACTTGCTGGTGGGTCGACTATATTCTTCACATGGGCTACTGTAAGGCCACTCGATAAAGTCCTAGTCCTAGGTAGCGGACCAGCCGGTCTGAGTATCATACAACATGCTAAGAACTTCGGGGCTGAGGTGGTAGTAACCACTGACCTGTACGATAACAGGCTTAGGGTAGCTAGAAAGGTCGGGGCTGATGCGGCGTATAACGCCTCTGAGTATGATCCCGATGAGCTGGGGAGGCTGATAAGGAAGGAGTTCGGCGAAATGGACGTAGTCATTGATACAGCTGGAGCGAGCAAGGCAGTGTTCACGGGTACGGAGGCACTCAAGCCCGGTGGTTCCTTCTACATATTCGCCCATGTCTCCAAACCTGTGGAGGTTCCATACTTTAGAGTAGCCACTAAGGTCAGGCACTTCGGCCCACCAGAACAGTGGCCAGATCCTGTTAGGCTTAGGAAACTAATGAGACTTGCGGTTAAGTGGGTATCCGAGGGTAAGCTTGATATCAAGAGCTGGATAACGCACCACTTTCCACTAGATGATATAGAGAAGGCGCTCAAGTTTAATTGGGAGAGACCGCAGGAGTGCATTAAAGTAGTAATCGACATAGCTTAAGGAGGTGAAGTAGGTGAAGTTGGCCATATCTGGTCAACAGCTCGGGGGCTTCGGGAAGTCTCTTGAGGAGATACTTTCAGTACTTAAAGAGCTCTCCGTCTCGTGGATAGAGCTCTGGACCTTTAACATAATAGGGTTTAAGGGGATTAAATGCGACAATGAGGGTTTAAGGCAAACCAAGAAGCTCTTAGACGAATATGATATAGGCGTAGCGTGTGTCACTAACGGTGGCGCTTTCGTAAAGGAGATGGCCGAGAATCCCGATAGATACATAGAGTTTATGAAGGAAACCATCAGAGTAGCTAAGGAACTTGGAGCGCGCTTCGTTAACTGCTACGTATATTACTTCGCATTAGGACATGATGCTGACATAAAGCCCTTTGTTAAGGTCATGAAGCCAATAGTAGATTATGCGGAGAAGATGGATGTCATCATAGTCCTAGAGAACGAGGCTCACGATGCCTCAGGAACGCCTGAGGGTATGCTTAGGATCCTTAAGGCGATTAACTCGGATTACTTCAGAACGAACTTCGATGCAACAAACTATTATCAAGCAAATGTTGAACCATTTCCCTATGCATATGAGATGTTGAAAGATTACATAGCTTATATGCACATGAAGAATGGTTGTAAATTCATACCGGGAGTACATCCAGATTACGCGAAAGGAGCTCCTTTCGCTCCACCTAATGATTCCCAGTACATATTTTACCCGCCATTACCATATGGTGCTGTGAACATTGAAGGATTGATCGCGCGCCTTAAAGAAGATGGATATAATGGGTTCTGCACACTTGAGCCCCATGTGAATACACTGGATAAGCTAATGGAGTACTATAAGATCGAAGTAGAGTATCTAAGACAGAAAGGAATAAAGTAACACTTTATTTCTCCTTAAGGCTCATATAAAAAGGGACTTTATTAGTTAGCTTTTCTCATTACTCGACAGTATAGATGGATGTTACAGTTAGTTTACGTCTTATTTCCTCCTCGCTAGTGGGCTCTTCTACCTCAACGATAACCTCCTTAACCGTATTGGGCAGTAGGTCAAAGTAATTATCACTAAACTTCGCCTTAATACCCATAAGCTTGAGCTTTACAGCCTTAGCATACTTATCTGTTCTAATCCTCACTAAGAACCTAAGTCCCTTAGGATCCACTTTCTTCACTTCAGCCTTTATATTAGGCTTAGGCAACTTGAGGTGCTTGACCCTCTCTAAGAATAGGACATTCTCGGAAACTACCTTATCACCAACTAAAAGGCGAGCTAAGAGGTACTGTGTAGTCCTATCCGAGATAGGCAGATCTTTTAGGTCCTTGCTCATAACCCTTATTGAGCTATTAGCGGGCACCTTAACGTCTATAGCCTCCCTATAAAAGATATTTCCATTTACATCCTGCACCATGAACTCTAACTTACCATTCATATCCACCAGCTTATCACTCACTATGTAAACTGAGACAGACTCGCCCTCCTTAACTAGTGAGACTAATATGGGGCTGAAGGCCCTCTTAACTATGTAATATGAGGCTTTAGGCCTGAGGTAGTAGTCTATCAGGCTCCAGCTCACCACAGGCCAGCAGTCATTTAGTTGCCATATGAGGCAACCACTAGTCCTGAACTTCCTCCTTCTCCAATGCTCTATCCCTGTCTTAAGCCCCTCCCCTTGATTAACCTGAGCCCAATATACAAGCTCCTCTAGATCACGCGGTATTCTGTAGTGCATTATCAAGTACCAGAATATACGCTCATTCCCATGTGGTTGCTTATTATGATACTCCATGACCTTGCTAAAGAACCAGCGATCCTCCGGAGCCGTAAAAGCCTCTATAGTCTCCATATCAGGTGGGGATTGAATGCCAAACTCGCTAACAAAACGAGCTGGGTCGTGCGTGTATCCATCATAATCGAGCCAACCATGCCATACATCCCAGCTATGCCTATCGCCTTCATGAGGAGAATTAGGATCCTTTCCTCCGTATGGGCTTGACGGCCAGTATGGTCTTGTAGGGTCTAGGCGGGCGCAGATATCAGGTATTATCCTATGTGAGATCACCCTGCCACTCTCAGCCCACTCGCACTCGTTATCGCCACACCACAGTACTATTGATGGGTGGTTGCGGAGCCTCTTTACTACCTCCTCTACTTCCCTCTTCACATTCTCAATGAACCATGACTTCTCAGGATACGCCGCACAGGCGAACATGAAATCATGCCATATCATTATGCCCTTCTCATCGCAGAGATCGTAAAATACATCGTCTTCATAGATACCACCACCCCAGACTCTGAGCATATTCATATTCGCCTCAACAACCATATTAAGAAGTGCCTCATACTTTTCCCTAGTAACACGAGGGAGAAAGCTATCCGCAGGTATCCAGTTGGCCCCTTTGCAGAAGATCGGCACGCCATTTATCTTGAATATGAAGGATTTACCTTCCTCGTCGGGCTCCTGCACGAGCTCTATGCTACGTATTCCGACACGAGTGCTCTTCTCATCGAGTAATTCTCCTTCTCCTTCAAGCTTAACCTTGAATTGATATAGGTTTTGAGGACCATAGCCATGAGGCCACCAAAGCTTCGGCTTAGGTACCCTAATACTTGTCCTTACCTCATTATATCCAGGCTCAAGCCTTAATTGAACAACCTTATCATACCTCTCCTCACCATAGCTTAGCTCAAAGGTTATCCTAGCTTCAACCTCCCTAATTGCATAAACCTCAGCTTCAACTCGCATATCAGCCTCTTCCTTAGTAACCTTCACAGGTAATGCTGCTATATGACCCAGCCTAGCTGTGTTGTATGCTATGAGCTTAACACTACGCCATATGCCTGATGTGGGTAGCCTAGGTGCCCAATCCCAGCCGAAGGAGTACTGAGCTTTTCTGCCGTAAGCTCTAGGGGGGAGAAATACCCTTTTCATCTTCTCTTCTCTAGCTTTTATCTCCTCTAGGGTCTTAGTCGGTGGCGCGAACTTAATCGCTATGACGTTCCTACCAGGTTTTACGAGTTTCTTAACGTCGAATACCCATGGTATGAACATGTTATCCGTCTCTCCAACCTTAACTCCATTAAGCCATATGGTGGCAAATGTGTCTAGGCCCATAAAGTGTATTTCCACTGCATCCATGTTCACTATGTCCTCTGGCAGATCGAACTCCCTCCTATACCACCACTCCATCTCCTCGACCCATCTAACTTTCTCCTCGTTTAGGCCGTAAAATGGGTCTGGAATCAAGCCGTTTTCCAGGAGATCTAGGTGTACTACGCCTGGAACCCTGGCTTTAATCCACCCATCGGTCTTATAATCCTCCTTATAAGCGCCCTTCTTCTCTCCCTCGCCGGGTTTAAAGCCCCTTAAATACCACACACCGTCTAGTGAAAGGATTCTTGGAGCCACACTCTCACCCTTCTAGTATTTCCTTAATAACATAATTCAGGTCTGAGTATAAAAAATATACTCCTGCTAATGTTCCTAGAATAGCACGAGTAAAATTACATAGGAACAATCCTTCTATAGTCATATGGAGTCTAGAGAACGAGCTACTGTTAACTGGTGGAACGATGTTGACTCATTGCAAATACTGCTAATGCAAAGACCATTATCCTAGAGATATATTAATGTCTTACTAAGAGAGTATTTAGTTCCTTGCGCGCTATATCTGCTATAAACATTACATCCATTTCCCTTACACTCTCGAAATATATCGTGATATTAAAATTTAATTCTTCTGCAACCTTTACTATTTTACTAAGAGCGTTATCTTCAAACGTATCTATTCCCCACCATGATACAATAAATCCACCATTGTGAGATGTGCTCCTAGTAATGGATAATCTGTCGAAGACCCTATACCCTGCGTTCTTACTCCTTGCCAGTGTACCCACCTTTTAGAAGGATCATAAGCTGAACTATATCAAGGATAATAAAATGCAAGTCAAGCCTTCTTTGAGGTTCTTTAAATTTTAGCTTCTTAGCGCAATTTATCGTACAGAATCGCTTTAGCTAGTAGTAAAAATAACAGTAGTGTAACAAAATAATTAAAGATAATTTAAGGCTTCTATGTACCTTCCGGAGGCACTGATCTCTTAAATAACAGCGCGAGTCCAAATGCAGCGAATATTGCCCCTACCGCTACTAATGAATAAATGAAGATATACTTTCTTGTTAATAACGGCAATTTGACTTTCATTGCGGCAAGTTTAGGGTTTAATATGTATGCCGTAACTAGAGTTGCCATCTTTCCATAACCCGCTCCAGACATCTCTACCAGTCCGCCCCACACTAATATGCCCTTACCTATTTTCAGGGCAACTACTCCAAGATATGGATATCCTTGCCACGTTTCTTCGCTTTCTGGTACCTTATACCAGTACCACAAAACCTTTACGTGCTCAGGCAACTGGTCAACGGCGATAGCTATTGCCGTATCTACAGCTACAGTCTCAGGTATGCTAACTCCTATTGCCTTACTTACATTTTTACCAAGAGTTCCACTTAATTCTGCAGTTCCAGTATACCATGGGTCTACTAGGCCCTCTAACCCGAGAGCTCTGAAGATGGCTTCTTCCTCAACACCATAACTCTCTCCTACCGTCTTTGTGTTGCCTACCATGCAGAAACCGAAACCTACCATCTGCACGAAGATCCAACCTTTATTTTTGATAAGCTCTGCCAGATCATTGTAAAAACTTTCATAATCATCTCCGTATGATGTAGGAATTGGTATGACTTCGCCATGACAGTTTATAATTATAACATCCTCTGGTGCTTCCTTAATAAGAGCTTCCCACTCATCTACGGATTCAATGACTTCACATTTTAAACCAAGAGCTTTTAGATATCCCACAACACTACTTCGCATCTCGTTCTTATCTACCCAGCTCTCTCCTGCTTCTCTAACACAGAGCACGTAAATTTTTTTCTCCTGTGCAGAAAAGTTATGTGTAGCTAATGTTTTGTTTAATCCCATGACTAGTTCTAGTGAAAACAACGTCGCTATTACTAACACGAGCAGAATACTTACTTTCCTTTTAGTATTTTTCTTCATATTACATCTCACCACCTTTAGTTTGCATTCAAGTTCGATATCTAATACAGTAGTAAAACTTAAAAATTTTTCTAGATAAAAGTAAATACTAGGGGATTGTCATGAGCAGTAGTAAAGTTAAAGGAAGCATCTTGACATGGCGCTTTACGTTAACTCTAATAGCGATTGCTGTTACTGTAGCAGTACTAACTCCAATAATAACATATTATACGCCTGCTTGGACTTACTATGCAGTAGCGATTTCAGGAAATATACCATTAGCTATAATGTTTATAGCGCTGATTATAGGAAACTTATTTCCAGAAAGAATATCGAATAAACATGTAGCGCTAATAGTAGCAACTTCAATTATGGCAATACTCATTCCTGGGGCAAGACCTTTAGTTCCCGATGTCCTTGATGTCATATATGGTGCTCGTACATCTGCTATTAGCGAGTTCTTCAGCCTTGCATTTGGCCCTTTCGATCTTAAGTACATGGCTGATATGTTCTCGGGGCATATCACCAAAGTCCCGTGGGGCGCATGGCTACCTACGCTATCGTGGTGGGCTATGTATAGTGTAGCATGGCTCCTCTTAGTGTTAGCTCTTCTGTCTATTGTTAGACATCAATGGATGGACATAGAAATGCTACCATATCCTATAGGGTATGTCTGGTCTGTACCACTAATTACTGCTTCTCCTGAGAGGAGAGCTAAAGGATTGCCTATTGATAGAAGGCTTGCTATATATTTAGCAGGCTTATTAGTGGGCTTCCTCTACACGTTTGTTTTAGTACTGAAGCTCTTAGTTCCATGGTTACCAGACATACTTGGATGGACTAATACTGCCACCTTTGTAAGTTGGTATCCCGGAGCTATAGCGATTCAAGCTCTACCTAATCTTCAAAGGATTGTTGGGCTTATGGTAGTACCAACAAACCTCATTGAATACTTGACGTTTTTACTAGCACCTCTAGACATATTACTATCTGCATGGATAGTTAATATAGCTCTCTTGATAACTATACAAGTGCTATATCTTAAAGGCTATTATTCAGGTATGGAGAAAATAGGCCTAGATCGTTTTGAGATACTAGGATTTACGAGTCCACTAAAGATTTTTGCTATGCAATTTGGTATCATCATGGGAGTAGGATTATTCTGGTTGCTACTCCATGCAAGATATATAGGCCGTACGCTCAAAAGTGCGATAGCTGGTCCTACAAGGGAGGATGTAGAACGAGAAGCCATAACTTATAGAACTGCTTGGCTTACAATACTTGTATGTCTAATAAATCTCTTTATATTATACTATGCAGCAGGTGTTAGACCATTCGGCGCCTTCCTAATAATACTCCAATACTTTTTACTAGGGCTAAGTATAGCTAGGATCTATGGTCTTTCACCGATAGGTTCCTTAGATTATCCATATTATATGCTACCAACACTATATTATGATGTTACTACTGCTGGGTTCAATCCTGAGCTCGTGAATGCTCTAGTATTAAATCAGAGAATGTGCACTGGTGAGCTTGTATTTAATGCATCTTATGCTGCAATGTTCTTCAGAATAGCTAAGGATGTTGGTATTAGCCCTAGAGATATGTTTATAGCATTACTAATAGGCGCTATAGTTGGCGGTATCCTACAATGGTTTGTAGCCATTAAGCTCCTTTATACTGTAGGCTATGGCTCTTTGCCAAGAGGCCTCATAGAGTTCTGGATAGCTACTGATGCATTAACTCCGGACTTTCCTGTTCAGAGACCATGGTGGCCCCAACTATTAGTAGGTTTGGCAATAACAGGAGTTCTATCGTACTTAAGAGCTAGGTTTGTCTGGTGGCCTATAGATCCAGTAGGCGCAGCTCTAGGCTTTGGTTACATCTTTGGTGTACCAACAGGTATGTTCCTAGACATATTACAGCCATTTGTTCCGCTTGTTACATGGATCATAAAGTACTTAGTGATCAAAATTGGTGGTGTGAGAGTACATGATAATGTGCTAGTGCCTTTCGCAGCTGGCGTTCTTTCAGGAGTAGCGGTTTGTTGGTTCATAGGGGGTATTGCTATACTGGCTATCAGAGTGCTACCTAGTATGTAAGAGGAAAGAACCATATTTTTCTTAAAATTAGGTTATGTATTATCTTTAAGAAATTTTTAACACCTTATCTTGTTACATTATAGCTTTATGTAACTTTCTTATCGAAAGCAATGAAGTCTATTTCGAGAGTAAATGCTAAGAAGTTGTTAACTCTACTTTACACTCTTTATTAGAAGTGCATCCTTAAGTGAGGAGAGGCAACATTCAGATTTTAACCTCAAAATGATGTTAGACGCTGGATACTATATTATGTTCTCTGGCAGTATGGAAGGAAGGAGTAGTGAAACTTGAAAGTCTAATCGAGTAAGCATAATTTGTTCTCCTAAGCTATTTTTGTAATTGTCGTCGTAATGAATGACGAAGCAATAAGCTAGTAAAACTACCCATAATCATGTTCGTGGCCTTATATGCTGGAATATCACGTGTAGATGTTTTAGAGTTATTGTAAGGAACAGAGCTAAGGATCATAGGTTGAGAGTGGTTAGGCAGAAGAACTAGATGGTACATGAGGCATATAAAGAAGATTTCTAGTCAACATGTAAGCTACTTATACTCTTTATAAGCATGCCTCCCACATATTGCTATAAGTATCATAATTTTTATAATATCCTAATAGCGACTTTATATTATGAGGATAAGCACATGACCCGAACTATTGCGTTATCAGAGAGGGCATATAAGCGACTTAAAGAGTTAAAAGAAATCCTTAATTTAGGATATAGTGAACTCATAGAACTCCTTATCGAAGAATATGAGAAGAGGCGCGTTGAAGAGCTAAAAACTCTCTGTAGGAAACTAAGAATAAAAGAGGAAGAGATTGCGATTATTGAGAGGTTATTGAAAGAGCTACGTGAACGTAAATGGTGGTAGCTGTGCGAAGAGGGGTATTAGATACTAGCGTGATAATAAACATCTTCGATAGAGGTAATGAAAGGCTGTTGGAATATATACTGAGGAGATATAAGATGATCTACATACCATGGATAGTTCTCTATGAATATCTTTACGGTCACAAGTATCTGGGAAGGGATATTAGTGAGAGAAAGAGCGCCATTGAGAAGCTAGGAATAATCTATAACGTCTCACAAGAGGTTCTTCTCAAAGCATTAGAAATTGACGTGTCTCTCCGTAAGAAGGGAAACATAATTCCGTTTTCAGATGTGATTATTGCCGCTACGACGATTGTATTAAAGGCAGAACTTGTAACGTTAGACAAGAGACATTACGAACGAATAGCTGGCTTAAAACTGCATATTGTAAAATAGTATTACTAAGCCATAAGGAACATTATTAGATAATGTTTCTTACCGTTACTGTTAAATGAGTTTAGTGGAAAGGACTTCTCTTTGCAGCCTTTATGTAAACAAAACCATGTCTTTCAGTTAACCTATACGTTTTTGGCATCTTAAGTACATACGTATACGTACCCTGTGAATCAAAAGGCCCTGCTACCTTTATAAGGAGTTTTATGATATTGCATAATTTTATTGGAATAATTAATTGTGCCTTCGATCTTATAGTGTATCGTTATATTTCCGAAGCCATTTTTAATTGCATAGTTTATCAGCTTTTTTAAGAACATTAGACAGTTCACCTGTGCTTATAGATAACGAGGAGCATTCTTCTGAGAACCTGGCATTATCACGAACTTGCCATTACTACCCTTGCCTACGTATATGCCCTCTATATAGACCTTGTAATGAATGCCCTCTATTTTTATAGAAAAATCTATAGGATTTCTAATTGTAAAGGGTATCGTTAAGATAACATATCTTATTACTCGGCATTATATATGGCGGATATTAGGATATAGCTCTAGATCAATATTTATTTGAATAGATTTTATCTCAGTATTCACCACGCTTATGCTTCTTGCTATTGAATAGGCCTGATAGATAGACGTACAGATACTTAAGAATAAATATGACCAGAAGGATTATTGTAACGACCTTGAAAACGCCCATTAGATGGTTCCTCAATAAAAACAATATAAGTTAACGTACTAAACGGGCTTATCCTCCTCTATTACTCTGAAACCTAATAGTTTAGCTAGATCTATAAAGTCCTCTCTATAATCACCAACTACGCTTACTCTATGCCATCCAAAACTGGCTTCCCATCTTTCAATAATTGCGTTTACATTGGCCTTTGCAGCTACTTTAGTCCTACATGCTCTTTTATCTTCCACATTGTTTACGATTCTCCCAGAGTGTATGCTCATGGCCTTTTGAGCTATATTGAACTTTACAGTAGTTATAGGCTCTCCTACAGGCCAGTACGTCTGTACTGAAACGCCAGCTCTCTCTTCAGAGTGCGTTTTAATTCTGTAAGGCATCATTGGTCCATCCTTGCCATAAACCTTAGCTGGCGCTAGACAGTGAGCATAGATTATCTGACCTTTTCCCTGATCTATTACAGGATCAGATACAAATCCTGGTCTTCCAGTTAAGAATTGTATTGCGGCTTGAGTTATACATGAGTCTAAATCTGCCTCGCATGTAGCAATATACCCTTCATTTAGTAATTGGAAAAAGCCTAGACATGGATATGCTGGCAAACCCTTATGCCCTGGCGGGAAGCAGTCTATTGTAATAGCTTCTGCATCGTACTTCTTCATAAGTTTTTTCATTGCTAAATACATTCTTGCAGCCTTCACTATCTCTCCTTTATCAACCTCTACTGATTGAGCTTCCGAAATCCATTTATCTGCGATTTCCTTAGCCTTATCGATGTCAGTAGTTTCATACTCTTTGCAAAGTTCATCAACGGTAACACGTATTAACTTTGAACCGAATGTCTCGGAGAGAACCTTCTCATAGGAATCAAACCATTCTGGAAAACTTCCCCTTATGACTATTATCTTTAAATTCCTTAACTTCTGCAAGACATGCAAAAGCTTTACCTTCCTTACTATATCGTTAAAATCCGATGAGGCGATCTTAACGACTTTATAGCCTTTTCCTCTAATTTGTGCATAGGACAGTATAAATTCTCCGGAACCGCAGAAGACATCATCTACTAATATCACGGGCTTATTAGCTTCGACAACTGCTTGGGTTATTCCTGCACTCCAAAGCCCTAGATACCATACGATAAAGCCTATAACATCTCCCATTTCCTCATGTACTATCTTCTTAATATCCTCTAGGGTATGAAGCTTTGATTTGTCCGTAGCGAAACGCCTAAGCCATTCTGTAACGTAATATACTACTCTGTACTTGAACTCTATATCTGGAAGGGCTTCTTTAAGCTTAGTTATTAATTCCCTAGCCCTTTCTTCATAGTTATAGCCTGCATGCGGCCATGTAGGAGCATTTGAAGGAACTGCTGAAAATATCACACCAATTTTTGTCTTACCATTATCTGAAGGGAGTTTCATCATGAATTATACTCCTTCTGGATTAGTAATTTAAATGTTTCGTCTACATGTTAAGTCAGTCAATTCGCTATAAAAATTAATCAAATAGCGATAATTATAGTTAAGTTGTTGAACCCTTAAAATTGCTGCTTGAAGCTCGGTCATTCTATAATTCCATCCTAATCTAGCGTGATAATACCAGGGCTTGTCCCTAATCCTTCCATGTTCTCTTAATGAGTAATACATTTCTGCTGACTCAGGATCGTTAGTAGTTATAATCCCGCCCTCTCCGGACATCATGTTCTTTGATTCCTGAAAGCTGAAAATAGCTATATACGGGTCTTCCTAACTCTAAGGATTTATACGCCGCTATAATTATTTCAAGGGCTTTTCTACCATCATCTCTAATATCTGGTACCTCTTTATCAGATGATATCGCTTCGGCTACAACCTCTGTATACTTCTGTCGAGGATTTACTTTCTCTAAGGCTATCTCATTTCATTTATTACCCTTTAAGTGAAACTTCTCATTATCCTCAGTGACGTATACTAAGAGCAGATCGCTTAAAAATTATCTGACCCTTATCGTCCATGATCTTATCTTGGGTCATTCTAAAAAGGCCCTCTTCCGCCCTTAGCGCAAGATAATGCGATTACGCTACCTACGGCCTTATTAGAATATCTAAGAGAGATTACAATATAGTCCTCAACTTCTACAGAAATGGCTAAAGTGTCGTATTCACTATAAACACGAACGACTTCAAGACTAGTAGTTTATCTTAAATAGTCTATATTGTGAGTTACGTTCATTATTAGAACGCCGCCATCAGTCCTCTTCTTATACGCCCTCCAGTTATTCTTAACTCGACCGATATAGCCTCCCTCCCAATAGCTACTAGGCTTATCTAGTAAAGTCTACGGATGCCTATTATATCGCCTATCGCATTAGCATCTATGAGTTCCTTTGCTTTAACAACAGGAGGACTATACCGCAGTATAAAACATACTAAAGGCTTAACGTCAGCTCTCTTACACGCTCCTATCATACGATCTACATCTCCTAGATTCATTACAATAGGCTTTTCGACTAAGACATGCCTATCAACTTCAGCAACTCTAATCGTTAAGTCAGCATGAGTATCATGTAGAGTGGCTATGTAGACTGTATCTACATCGGCTTGAGCACTTCATTTAGGTCTGTAGTATAGGGGACATTATATTTCGTGCCTAGATCTTTAGCTAAATGCTCCCGTATATCCATAACAATGCCTATTTCAGCATTCTTAGCAAGATGAATAGCCTTAGCTGCCTGAACAGCTATTTCGCCACAACCGATTATGCCTATTTTCAATTGCTCACTTATGATATTCACCTCAGAAATGATAGTATGCCTAACGAATTAGGGATAGCGACATATTATTGAGCTTGAAGTTCATCAGAAGTATGTAGTAATCATAGTACGCTTTTTGATCTTTCCATAACTTAAGATAATTGAAGTAGAAGTACTCATAAAGATCAGGTATGCTCCTTGCATATATAATCTTGTAGTCTTTTATTATGGATATCTGAATGTACAGAGGAGGAGTTCAAAGAATCTGAGATCGTATTTACTAAAATCAAGATTCGCTTCACGCCTGAGCTAGAAGTTCAAAAATGCTCGTTTACTACTCTTATCCCTTGAGCTAGAAGTTCGCTTACTAAACCAGATTCCCCTACTACGTACACTTTAGCCATGTTCCTCTTATGTAAGAATAGGGCAGTAGCATATGCACTAGTGAGTATGTGCCTAACGCTTTTAATTGAGATACCGGGGTCTCTTAACCTTATTAGATACGATAACATATCCCTAGTAGAATTGTTCATCATGAAGATAACAGACTTTCCTCGTTTTAACGAGAGTATTTAGGAGCTGAATGTTACTAACGATTACTTTGTTACCGCGCCGTACAACACTATCTATATCCACTATGAAGAGATCATGTCTGCTAAATTCATTTTTTGATTTTTGGGCACAAACACACTCTTAAGTAGGATAGAATGTCTATGACTATTGCGCCAGCAAGGGCATGAGGCCACTAACGACTATATATTTGAGATCATCTTTTCTTGGGAAAAGCTCTTGCTGAGTACATATGGTGAATGAAACATCTACATCTGCGACTGTGAATACTTTACCTTGTTTTATGTAACTTTCATTAAGACAGTAATTTACATTAACTACATGAAGCGCCTAGTCCTTTAACATTTTAGAGCGCTTAGTGTCCTATGCTCTTCATCGTTTTCTTAAGCAACACTAATCTAGTCAATAGTTCATTTCTTTTAACCCATACCCAGGTTTAGGAGCAGAAGGCTACATGCTTATGATTGTGAGGTTGTCACCGTGTTTTTCTGAGGTATTCTGAACTATTGGGTAGGTTTAATTAGAGCAAAATATCTGTGACGTTATGCTTATCTCAGGCTAAAGCCTAACATGTTATAGGGGGGTTTATAATGGGGGATCTTTACTTTAAGAGGTCAGATAAGGGTGGGTTCATCACCAATCGGCTCGTCTCTTCCGTCATCATCTTTGCTTTACGGGCTTTATCTCCTCTTTAGGAGCGCTATCAAAAGGCTCCAAGTACTTCCTTAGTACTTTCGGTATTATAACTGTTCCGTCGGGTTCTTGATAGTTTTCGAGTATTGCGATTATTGCGCGTGTTGTAGCAATTGCAGTAGAGTTAAGCGTGTGTACATACCCTTCAGGTTTCTGTCCAATCTTCCTTACATACCTTATTTTTAATCTGTATGATTGCCAGTCCGTACAGTTACTGCATGAGACTACCTCACGGTATCTTCCCTGGCCTGGCATCCACGCCTCTATGTCATATTTCTTGGATGCAACCATTCCGAGATCTCCTGTACATATCAATACTACCCTAAACGGTATTCCTAATCCCTTCCATAGCTCCATGGCGTTGTTAAGTAACTCCTCGTGATATTTCCTTGAATCCTCAGGAAGGCAGAAGATGAACTGTTCTACCTTATTGAACTGATGTACTCTAAATATGCCCTTAGTATCCTTCCCATGAGCTCCAGCCTCCTTCCTAAAGCATGGACTTATGCCTACATATTTGAGCGGTAGCTCATCAGCGCTTAATATCTCCTCCGCATGTAATGCTGCAATTGGGTGTTCTGCTGTCGCTATGAGGTATAGATCCTCATCCTCAATTTTATAAATAGCATCCTCGAAGTCTGAAAGACTTGTTACTCCCATGTAATATTTCTTCCTCATCATGAAAGGTGGTTCAACAAGTCTATAGCCTTTCTTAACTAGATAGTCTATAGCATACATTATTAAGGCGAATTCAAGCCATACTAAATCGTCGAAGAGGTAGTAAAATCTCGAACCAGAGACCTTTGCTGCCTTCTCGGTATCCGCCTTTCCTAGGAACTTTAGCATATCATACTGACTCATTGGTTTCCAATCTATTATCTCGTATTCCACGTTGTGCCCTTTGGTTTGCTCTAAAAATGAACTAAGATAGCCTCTCCATACCTTAGGACGTCCATAGAAGTATATAGGCACGTTATCGCTTTCATCCTCCCCTATTGGTACATCATCATCCACTATATTAGGAAGGCTTAGAAGTACTTCATCCCTCTTTCCCTTAAGTTCTTCTACTTCACGTTCTAATCTCTCTATCTCCTTTAAAATCCTCTTCGCCTCTTCTATCTTCCTCTTCCTCTCCTCTCCCTTTAACCTCGCTATTTCCTTACTTATCACATTATGCTTATGTCTTAGTTTATTCAACTCCGTAAGCTTTCGTCTCCACTCCTTATCGTATTTTATCGCTATGTCTACGATACTAGGATCCAATCCTCTCTTTCTCTGCGATTCTCTTAGCTTTTCAGGATCATTGCGTAAATAGTACAATATGCTCCACATGGTCTGGTAACCTAGGTTTTCTTTTTTCAAATACTTTTAAATATAACTTTTGCTAGCGAAATTAAAACCCTTAACATATCAATAAGTGAGTGGACTCATGTTCCCATCATGTATTGTTAATCATAATCTGGCTAATATCTTCATTATTGCCATTATTACTAATAATATCAATAAAGCCATTATGCCTATCAAGAGCACACTTGTGAACAGGATTAGCGCAGTAGCAATAACGGGAGCGAAGATAGTTGCTACTAATGCCTTACCAATTATACCTGTGACCCTTCCTCTTAATTTCCATTCAGAGAGAATTAGTCCCATAAATATCATAACCCATAAGATTAAAGTCAAGGTCATTAGACTAACGAACATTACTCCTCACCACGTAATAACAATCTTAAGTTAGTAACCAATACTTAATAAATTTATTTTATCATTAATGCTCATGTAGAAGAACGACCTCATTGGGCTACCCACTCACGCACTAGTTTACGACTCCTAAGGGGAGTCACCACCCTTGTGAGTGGGGCCCTCGGTCATTAGTTAATTTAGCACAAGTTATATAAAAACTTATCCTTTACTTTGTATAGTAAATCATATTATTTACCTACGTAAAGCGCTCCATTATTGCTTGACGAGCTTAGGTCTTACATCAGCTTTAATTATCCCTCTTTCTCGTAATTCAACTATTTTACGAGCTAATCTTTCTTGGCTTTCCCAATAGCCATAAAGGTGTCCTTTTCCTGTTAATCTGTAAAGGAGCTTCTTTATCCTCTTTGGAATTTTACCTGGCGCCTCTTTGTAAAAAGGCGTTCCAGGAAGCGGTATGAACGTATGAGCGTGAATCCTAGCTCCCATTTTAACTAATTCTTGAATAATCCTTTCAGTTTTTACTAGATCCTCCTCCTTCTCGCCTGGAAGGCCGAAAATAAAGTCTACGTCAGCCCTAAAACCATATCTTTGAATTATCTCCACAGCGTTTATTATATCCTCTACAGTATGTCCCCTATGTATTTTCTTTAATATCTCATCTGATCCGGATTGAGCGCCTACTATTATCCTACGATTAGCTACCTTCCCTTTGATTATTCTCAATACGTCCTCGTCCACGAAATCTGGCCTTACCTCACTGGGGAAGCTTCCGAAGAATATTCGTCCTCCCTCCTTCTTAACTAAACTGTATAGCTTATCTATGAGCTCTGCTAACGCATCGTAATTCACATTTCTCCCATCTATGCTTCCATAGCCGAACGAATTAGGCGATATGAATCTCAAGTCCTTTTTATTTGCTTTAATCATCACTTCACAATATTCCAGAATCCTCTCTATATCTCTATGTCTTGGTCTTGCACCATGAAGATATGTTACTTGACAATATCGACATGCATAAGGGCATCCCCGAGTTATCTCAATTGGATTGAACATTCTCATTCCAACTGGGAAGGGTGGATATTCGTTTAGATCTATGGGAGGAGGTCTTTCTGTCATGAAATACTCACCATTATGTTTATAACTAATGCCTTTAGTACTGAATACATCTTCGTTATCAATGAGCTTCATTATGAAATCAGAAAAGCTCATCTCTGCCTCTCCTATGAAGACAAAATCAAATCCAAGATCAAGAGTACCACATGGATCTCCACTTGGATGAGGTCCGCCTGCTACGCTTATCACATTGTTAGGCCTCATTTTGTTAATTTTTCTTATCTCATCCAACATATCTACTATCTGTGTGGTCATGATGCTAATTGCCAGTACTAAAACATCATACTTCTTCGCAAGACCATGAATTTCCTCTATAAAGTCATATGTCTTACTCCTGATGAGGTATACTGGAATGTGTATATTCTCCTTCTCAAGGGCAGCAAGGATGACATTATAACTGAATCTATTATGCCTTAAGTAAGGAATCACTATGGCAACTTTCCTTCTCACATGCCAGATTATGATCTCTAGTTAAATTAATCTTCTCTAGAACTCTAAACATTTCTTATAAATACTCAAGATATCAATAATAACAATACCCGAGGTGCTATCATTATGAGTGAGCATAAATCCTATGTACTCTCTGAGATGACCTGGGTCATGGCTAGAGAATATTTTAAAAAGTGCGATGTTGCACTTCTTCCGGTAGGTTCAACTGAACAACATGGTCCTCAAAATCCGTTAGGCACAGATCATTTAGTGGCTTATGCAATAGCTAAAGAAGTAGCAAAAAGGTGTTCCGTAATATGTCTTCCTCCAATACCCTTCGGCGTAAGCGAACATCACAAACATTTTCCTGGAACTATATTCATAAGCCCTTCAGCATTTCGAGAATATACAATGGATGTTATTAAATCGCTAAGCTACCATGGCGCTAAAAAGATAGTTGTAGTAAATGGACATGGTGGCAATCTATACTCACTCATCGAAGTAGCGAATCGTTGCAGAAGAGATAGAATAGCCTTCATAGTAATATTCCAATGGTGGGAATCAGTAAGGGACATGTTTCCACCCGATGAAATGGGGCATGCAGGCGCTATCGAGACTTCCCTAAATCTCTTCCTTCACGATCACTTAGTCAGAATGGATCAAGTGGTTGACGAACCCGTGCCTCAAATGAGGAAAATAGGCTTCTATTTTCCCATAGATACACGTGACTTAACAAGTAGTGGGGTAATGGGAAAGGCGACTACTGCCTCGAAGGAGAAGGGTGAAAAAGCATATACCGTAGCTGTTGATACATTATGTAAGCTTGTCAATAGACTAAAGGAGATACCATTCGATAAATTGATAGAACATGGCGTCAAGAGCATAAAATTTGAATGAGAAGCAATGTTCAAGTAGTCTTCCTGATGTTACATAGTGCATGCCAAGGGAATTTTGGGCACCTCTTAGTTTTTATGGCATATACGTCTGGAATTAGAACTGGTTTTTCTTCAGATTCTCTCAGAACAAGGCATGATGATATTACTCTCCTCGCACCTAATCTCTTAAGTTCCGATATTACTTTAATCAAGGTCTTTCCAGTTCTGATGAGATCATCTACTACCAGTATAGATTTACCTCTTACGTTCATACTAATCTCCCTTCTTACTATAGGCTCTCTCGTTATTTCCCTTGGTGGCATTCCGTCTTCGTAGTGAATTACTCTAATCATGTAAACCTCATCCACACCTAATAGCATACTAACTATTGCAGCTGGAATTGCGCCCGATCTAAGAATACCGACGACTAGATCTACTGTTCCATATTCTTTACTAATACGTTCTGCAATAATATTGCAGAGCTTTATGATGTCTTCCCATGTAAACTCGATTTCCTTTTCCATCTCCATGAAGATAATTACAGGACGTGGAAGATTTAAGTATATCCTAAGGGTATAATATATCGTAGGGATTCCTCATGGGACGTAGAAGAAGAGGACGCTTACGTCAATTCTATAGAAGGGTAATGGAATATAAGAGGTTTAAAGCTAAGCAGAAACTGAAGTTAGCGAAATACTCCTGTCCTCTATGCGAGGCAAGTGAAAGGGTTAAGTTCTCCGTGGAAAGGCAGAAAGATGGTACGTACCTAGTAACGTTTTCATGCCTCAACTGTGGCGCATCTGATCAATTCATCCTCCTTAGAAAACTCGATGATGTCGAAGTATATAACATCTTAGTTGATAGGTTGACAGGAGCTCCCCTCAGTAGCTATGCCGAACTAATAAAGGAGATATCTACTGAAGAGCCGAAGGAGGAAGTCAAGGAGGAGTCCTCCTCTACGGAATCTCATGAGGAATCCCTACAATCATAAGGGCATTTAAATAGACTTTATTCATCATTTCTAGCTACTCTATTAAACGACAACTACCTTCTCATTCTAATCGTTCACCCTATTCTAAAAGCTTTTTAATATATCTTTGGATCGTTTTTAGTCATGTTATAACCCTAGTTGTGGTACTGTTCCAGTTCTACCATTTATTGGTAAACGTTATCTTAATATACCCTATTCCTAAGGGTTAGAATGAAATCATATGAGCGTCACTATTGTACAAAGGTTTGTCGAAAACCTTAAGGAGGTTCTAAGTAATGAACAGGTGATAGTAGAGGATGGTAAGGTAAAAGTGATCATAGGAGATTCCATAGCAGAGATAAAATTGGATGTCAATAAACTCGTAGATGTCCTCCTAAGAGAGTATAAGACCTACAGAGAGTCCTTTGAGAAGATAAAGGCAAGACTTGAGGAACTGAAGAATCGTCTTTTTGAAATACTTCATGAATTAGGCTCTCCAGAGCTAGTCAGCTATATAAGGCACAAATTATATGGCGGTAGACCCGGTTTCTCTCTTGGCGTAAAGATATCAGGTGATAAGGTGTACCTATATAAGGTGATCTCTAGGGCCGGGACAAAACGATGGCACACTCTTGGTCTCTCCATAGACTACTATACTTGGGATCTCATAAAGTCCCTAGTCGACGATATCCTTGAACTGAAATCAATTATGAGCTCTTTTCCCGAAAAGTTAAGAAATATATACGATCCAATATATGAGCTAGCTACATCACTTAACGTAATACGTGACATTCTTTATAAGTTATATCCCTCTGAGCAATTGGCTTGCATGAACGTAGAAACTCCAGAAGAAGAGGATGAATACTATATAAGGTTGCTTGAGCTTGAGGCAGCTCTTCTTAGGAGGAGGAAGTCAACTTATAGGAGGAGACTTCTTTAAATGCAAGCATCAATTTACCGTATGGTATTATTACCTTACTGCCCTGACTTCTGTAATAAATGATTGGTATTTTGCTTATCTCTGGTAAATACCTTCTTAGTTTCTCTTCAGCAAGGACTATTAATGGGATTCTTGGTAATAGTCTGGCTAATTGTATCAATTTGCTTGCCTTTCTTTCCGCGTATTTATCTCTCCAGTAGCCTGCTACCTCTAAATATGCTTTCCTCCCGTCTCTCTCTATTATGAAATCAGGTACCATGATGGAACTACTTAGTATTATTGGCTCTGGCTCCCTTACTACATGAAAGCCTATACTCTTAAGAGCATTCTCTATCCTCCTTTCAAGAGAGCTATCATATACGTTACTACACGGTTCTCTGTGCATATCAATCAATGGTACTTCATTTCCTGAAAGCACTAACACGTTTAATACAGCCCTCTTAAAATGTACCTTTGCCCATACTTCCCACATTGGTTCATCCTTTAATTCAACTAAAACTCTAAACATGACGTCACTTATCCTTTCACCATATTTAGTTGGCTTCCCAAATACTTCAATAGGCCCATATACTTTAGTAATGAGTACTCCGTCTTCAATCTTCATATCGTAAAGAAGGCCCTTCATCTTCGCATATCTTGCAATTAGTTTAGCTATATATCCCTTGGGAACCGATAATCCTCTGTACTTTAACATGACTTCGCTAGCATAAGTAAATATTGTGTCGATTACTTCAAAATTATATGCCTTAATTATATCCTCAGGCCTAACCTCACGCTCTCTATATAGTAGCAATTCTTCCTCCTCATCTGCCCATAAGTCAAGTTCATCCTCTATGCCCAACTCCTTCTTAATAATCTCGATGAATTCCTTCCTTCTATCTGAGGGAACAAAACCATTGTAAAGCTTGTTAGCTAACTCAAATACTTTAATTCGTAACCTCTTCGGACTTATCGTAGTCTCCTTTGGTCTTTTAGGCCTATAGAAGTACCTCATTACGTGAATTAGACCTCTTGCAAGCTTTTCATTACCTATGATCTGTATTATTAGTTCCTTATCAAGAGTTCGTAGTGGCTTTCCAATACAGTCCTCATAAATACCTATAATTTCCTTTATTAGATCCTCATGCTCATCGCCTAGATAGAATGGAATGTAGAAGCGTCCAATTCTCCTAAGTATTAAGTTCTTTCTCCCAAAGCTCATTCCCACACCTCAAAGAGCTCTAGTCTCCGTCTTCTATAAGCTAATGAGTGATCTATCGTATGCCTAGTAATGAGCTCTATGAGAATTGCCTTTTTGTCCTTCGGCCTTAATATCCTCCCGAGCCTCTGTATGTATTCCCTATTGCTTCCTGTGCCGCTTATGACTATTGCTACTGTTGCATCAGGTACATCAACCCCCTCATCTAATGCCATAGCTGTTGCTATTTTTGTTATTTTCCCCTCCTTGAAATACCTCAATATGAGATCTCTTTCATCCTTTGGTGTATCATGTAGGATTTTCGGTATGAAAAAGCGCCTTGAGATTTCCCTAACTATATCCGTATACCTCGAGAATATTATAACCTTCTCATTCGCAAATTTCTTGAGGAGTTCCTCGACTATTTTTATCTTCTTTTCGGCGCTTAATGCTATCTGTCTAGCTTTATGCCTTGCCCTTATCGCCTCTCTAGCCTTAGGATCTTTTATGCATAGCTTAAGGACTTCCTTAAACCTCTCCCTTGGGTCTTCTATGTGCGGTAATACCTCATTACAATACTTAAGGTAAATGTTCATAAGTCTTTCATATTCCTTTTTCTCCTCTGGTGTAAGCGAGACATAAATCCTCTTCTCAACGTGTTCGGCTAAGTATCCTCTCTTTTGAAGCTCCTCCATCTCTACTTGATAGACTATAGGCCCTATTATTTCATCATAGAGTTTGTGCAATCCATCACTTCTGAAGGGTGTTGCAGTAAGCCCTAATCTATATTTAGCTATGGACATCATGAATATTCTTCTGAAGCTCTGACTTACTGCATGATGGCATTCATCAGCTATTATAAGTCCGAACTTCTTACCCACCATCTCAGCGTTAATATATGCTGAGTCATAAGTCATTACAGTTATGTCCTTTATCTCCTTCTTGCCTCCACCAAATATCCCTATTTGTCCTTTAGGTATATCCAGCCACTTGCTTATGTTATCAGCCCATTGATTTAGTAGATCTATTGTTGGAACTAATACTAGCGTCTTAAGCTTTAAATCAGCTATTGCTTTCAATGCTATAAACGTCTTTCCACTTCCTACAGGGAGTACTATTACTCCTCGACCGTACTTACTCCATGCCTCATAAGCTCTTTTCTGATAATCTCTTAATGTGAATCTCTCCCTTATGGTCATTCCTATACTTAAGCTCAGGTCTATATCCACCTTTACCTTAAAGCCCTTCTCCTCTAGAGTTTTCACTAGATCCCATAATCTGTATGGAGGAGCTCTATACGTTAGTGTATTCCCCTCTAGTATGGCATATCCTTCTTTTACTAAAAATTCTAGCTCTCCTATTTCCACTGCCTCAATTAAGAGATCACTGCCTTTTATCGAAATTCTTACATCATAATCCCTAAGTGATGCTATTTTCTCGTAAATATAATCCGGTAGGTGAACGCCAAGTCTTGATAGTATCTCATCAAGTTCATCCAGGGGAATACGTGCGCATTTTAAAAGATTTAGTGTGAATACATGGGATCCATCCTCAGAACAACCTACAAAGTCAGCTATCTTCATTACATCCTGATAATCTGTTATAGATCCTCCCTTTAACTTAATCCTTATGTTCATTCTCACCTCTAACTTTTGAGAGCACCCAAATTAATTTATCTAATAGAACTACTCCTTAACGCTTCACATATCCTCCTAATGACGCCACATGCCTTGATTACTGGAACATTATATGTTAAAGTCTCCTTAATTACGCGAATTGTATCCTTATACTCAGGCATGTGAGCAAATATGACGTGTTCTATATATAATGTCCTCTCCTTTAGAAATCTTCGTGTTAACGTAGCAGAATCCAAGAAGAAGTTCGCTAGAAATACGAGAAGACCTGCATGCCAAAAGAGGGGTCTTCCCATAACTCCTGCCATGTATGCTAATTCCTCGGGCTTAGCCTTATCTGTAAATAATGCCTTTATTCTAATTCCCTCATACTCAACTTCCAACATCTTGTTCACCTTAAGACTTTAATCGTACCTCTAGTAAGTTATCCACTTTCTAAATTAATACTTTAGTTATCATCTTGTCTTCACTTAAGGTACTCTTCAAGCTTTAATCTCCATGATCTCTCACTAATTAAATGCTTATTAAACATGATAATACATGTCCTCATCCAAAGAACTAAGTACCCTAAAGCTATGATTAGGCCGAGTATTATATAGGAGATAGACAGAATTACGTTTGGTATGAGAACTATATCCGTAATCGACTTTAACACGATTCCTGAATAGAGTATCCCAGAGAGAATTCTTGTAATACCAAATACTATCAATATCAAAGGTAAGGCTAGCATCAAGATTACACCTAATACGAGATATCCATAAGGGCTTTGCAACTCCTCTCCCGTACCTATTTGTATTTCTCCTAAATTCATGCTCCTCAATGCGAGATTAATCCTTTTCTGGAAGTCATTAAGAAGCCTTGAATGTAGGACTATATTCCTGAGCATTACATATAGCATATACGATAACGGTACGTAAAATAATGAAATCGTTAATAACGTGATGAGCTCCGGTCTCCTTACATAACACATCATCTCCTCATTTAACTTTTCGAGCTTATTAAAATAATCTCCATATATGATATTTTTTCTTTGCATAACCTCTCTCAATTTATCGATAATTATACTGTTAGCTTCGAAATCAGCTTCGACATGCTCATTCCACTTCTTCATCAGCAGATATAATAGTACGGGGGAGAGTATGCCAAATGTGGCTACAGTATATAGTAGCCATCGCCTTACATTAATAACATCCATTTTTGCAGAATGCTCCTTTATCTCATACATGTGCTATCAGCTACCTCAAGCTAACACTTCAATCCTATGTATCCCATCCTCTCATAAATCGTTTTCTAAGCTCTTTCCTTAAGGCTAATATCTTATTTTAACTATAGTTAATGCTTAATATCCCAGCATTTCCTTAGTACTAGCAGATGGACATGATTACGAATGAAATCAATGATGTGTTAGAGCAGTTTAGGGCATATCTTGAATTTAAGGGTTATAGTAAGGGTACCATTAAGCAATATTGTAACGATATAAAGCTCTTCCTTAGGCATATAAACGTAAGACCTTGGGAGGCAAATAGAGAGACAATAATGCTCTTTCTCCTTAATCTTAACAGGAAACGAAAGTATAAGTCCTCCACTCTTTACCGTAAGATATGTAGCCTTAAGACGTTTTATGAATTCCTTAGGAAAATAGGTCTGATAAGCGAGAATCCTGTAGATGAAATCGAGAGACCTAAGGTCAGGAGGAACCTTCCCCAATTTTTAACAAAGGAGGAGTTGAATAAGCTGATGAGCGTTGCAGACAAGTTTAGAGATAAACTCATAATAAGGTTACTCTATGTTACAGGGCTTAGAGTAAGCGAACTGGTAAACCTAAACTGGGAAGATATAGACTTTAACAATAGAGAGATAATAGTTAGAGCAGGTAAGGGTGGAAAGAGTAGAATAGTCCTCATAGACGACCGTACTCTTAACATGCTGAAGGAATATAGGAGACTTATAAGGAAAGAAAAAGGTTCTGTTTTCGACCTCTCAGTAAGGACCGTTCAACACATAGTCAAGGAATTACGCGAAAGAGCGAATATACCAAAGAAGGTAACGCCTCACGTCCTAAGACATACCTTCGCTACACACCTTTTGGAAGCTGGTGCGGATATAAGGGCGATACAGGAACTACTTGGTCATTCAAGTCTTAATACGACCCAAATATACACTCATGTAACTAGGGAGCATATAAGACGTGAGTACTTAAAGGCATTCGGAGAGTAATGCATAAATCAATCTTAAGAGACAATAGCGTGAATTGGATGATAGTGTGTCTGAAAGGCAGATATCAGTACCAATATTAGTAGTAGCTGAACCAAGGTTGATCCATGTCGTTAGAAATTACTATGCTTCCTTCTCTGCAATTCTCACTAAAAGGAGCGTGGAACCAAAGTTCATCGAAATACTAAAACATGATGATTTAGACAAACTTGCTACAATCTCTAATTATGATTGCATTGTCGTAGCTACCTGTGGGTTTGTCACATTTCTCGAAGATATTGCACATAGGCTGATTGAATTAGCAAAGCCTGTAGCTATAACTGCTTTCATCACTCCTCGTCTTTTATCTCTTCCAAGCGCTATGGAATTGAAGATGATGCTAGAGGACAAGATATCCTGCAGTTTCTTCTTAATCAGTCCTGAGGAGGAGAAGTCATTATTAAACCTCTCGACGTTCATAAAGACATCTCATGCCTTATACAGTACGAGTTCATTAGCCTTAGGCGTCATTGATGGATATCCCAAGTTAGATATGGTAAGGAGACTGAATTTAAAGGCCACGTCTTTAAGCGTAAACGAATTAGAGAAAATATTCAGTGAGATAAGCGAAGAAGAGGTGATGAATAAGGCTAATGCGTTAATCAACTCGTATATGTTTCAATTAAAAGTAAGTAACGATGTATTCAAGGAGCAAATCCGCCTCTATATAGCGCTTAGGAGAATTGTTGAGAAATTAAGTTTACGAGCTATCCTAACGCCTTGTCCTCTTCTTGGACAAACGCCTTGTCTAGCCCTTTCTCTATTAGAGGAGGACGGTATAATAACAGAGTGTTATGGTAACCCTCTTCTCTTCTTCGGATCCTCCCTCCTCCGCTTTATATCAAACAAGCCATCCTTTGAAGGCTTTATATCCGCCATAGAGCCACAGGATAGGATAGTTCGAGTCCTAAGCTGTGGTAAGGCATTAATATCAATGGCTATTGACCCTCGGGATATAGAGCTTTACCCACAGTTAGATACATGGCGTGCACATGGAGTAACCCTTTGTACTTCAACGAAAAGGGCTAGAAGTACTATATTAAAGATATCCCTTTCTGATGATAAGATGAGGGTTATCGTTGCAAGTGGTGAGACATTTCCAGTAATGAAAAGCTTGTTCAGAGAGGACATATCCACATGGCCTCATATATTTATAAAGCTTGATTCAAGCCCGCTCAAGCTTATCGAGCACCTAGATGACCCATATGTTAATATTACTTTAGGAGATTACAGGAGATTCCTATTACATTTAACCAAACTTAGGGGAGCTAACGTTATTGTAGTTTAAGCGGCTCGGCGAGTACGGGCTCAGTCATCGAGCTCCGCGGATGCGGCCCATCATCTCCTCATCGCCAGATAAGTATATTTTATATTTCGAATTTTAATTTAACTCCTTAAGCTTATCTAGTGATTATAATGGGCCTCTTCTCAACTAATGCCTGTACTATCTTCCTCCTACCACTACTAAGTGCCCTCCATAAAGTACCTCTTGATATACCCATTCTCTTAGCAGCCTCCTCTTGTGTAAAGCCCTCTAGGTAAACAAGTCTAAGTGCCTCATACTCATCAGGCATTATGTAAATGGGTTCATTGGAAATAGGAAGTCCCCTTTCATCGAATGGTATGAACGACACCCTGCCTATGTCGCTCCATATTATACGATCCTTTGGTGGTCTCCCTCTTCTTCTCTGACCCCATCGCCATCTCCACGGCGGGCTACTCATCATATCATCCTTAAATCACTATCAATTAATGTCTTTAGTTACCTATATCTTAAATAATTGGCTGGAAAAAGTAATGTTAAACGGCCTTCTATTGATTTCATTTACCTCTTTGTTGTTCTATGAGCTTCCTCAATTCCTCGATTCTTGCCCTAACGCTTTCTAGCTCCTCCTGTATATCTCTTAACTCCTCTTCAAGGGCCCTCTTATACTCTTCTAGCATCTCTAATTCCTCTTCAGGGCTCATTGGCGGAGGTGGCGGTGGTATCATAGGATACATATATGGATATTGTGGTTGTGGGCTATATTGTGGTTGCTGTGTAGTCTGTTGCTGTGGTGTGCTTTGTTGTGCTTGTTGTGGTGGCATGAACATGGGCATTGGCGGTGGTGGGAAGAAATACCACCATCTCAGGAATCTCCTATACCAACGGTGCAATTTAACACCCGATTAGTCTATTCACAAACCAATCAAATAAATTTTGTGCTATATTTATTTAATGATAGTTACTTACGCTGTTTAGCATGGTGCGAAACCTTTATATTGTGCAATTGCACAAAATAGCATGGTGAGTTAAATGGGATGGAGATGGGGATGGGCTGGAGGAAGAGGAGGTTGGCAAGGTCCTTGGCCTGGTAGAGGTCCATTTAGCTACTTACCTCCATGGCTAAGACCAGGCTGGCTCTTCGGTAGGGGAGCATGTCGTTGGCTCTTCGGCTTTCCATGGCTCTTCTATCCTTATCGTACATGGCCATACATGCCACTGCCTTATCCGTTCTGGTTCAGCTACTATCCATGGTACATAATGCCATGGTTCTATTCATATCCATACTATTACCCCTACTATCCTTACTACTAGACGGGAGGGGGTAGTCGGAATGGCCTATCCATATTACTATTTACCTTTCGCTCCGATAGATCCATTTACAATGATGTACACATGGACCTACCTATGGTTCTACTGGATCTCAATGATGTACTATATAGAGCTATTTAAGGTCACAATAGATGCATGGAGAAGATTTATGGAGACGATGTTTAAAGCACCACAAGGTACATCCTGAACTCAACCCTGAATGATATCTTTTTATGTTTTTATCCTCTTCTTTACATTACTTAGATAAACTTGGAGTTGAAGAAATATGGGATTTAGAGGAAGATATGGATACAGAGGGGGACGAGGTCAAGGAGCAGGATGGGGAGGAGGACCACCTTTCATGAATGTTAATCTTCCCTCTCTTCAACCTCCTCCACAAGGTGGGATTAGAATAGCAGTAGCGACAATGGACGATAAAGGCTTGTCCTCTGTTATAGCTCCAAGGTTTGCACGTGCTCCATTCATGACTATAATTGATGTCGTACAAGGTAAGGTAATCAGCGTTAAGCCTATCTCTAATCCCTTCTCTCAAGTTCCTAGAGGAGCTGGTTCAGGACTTGGTCAATGGTTGTTAAGTATAGGTACTTCAGTTGTAATAGGCCCTCACGTAGGTCCTAACCTAGGCATGATATTACAGCAAGCTGGTGTTCGCATTGAACTTGTACCTCCTGGAACGCCTGTGATATATGCATTGAGGAAGCTTGGGATCATGGTATGACAAAGGAGATAGCCATAGCTAGTGGAAAGGGAGGTACGGGAAAGACTTTCATAGCATCTAACTTATCCTTTTTCCTTCATGATCAGGGAATGAAAGTAGTCGCAGTAGACGCTGATGTTGAAGCTCCTGATTTAGTCCTTGCCTTAGGTGGAATAAAGAAGGTAATTGAATCATCTAGTTTTTATGGCTCTCAACTCCCTAGGGTTGACTATAATAAGTGCATAAAATGCTGGCGCTGTATTGAAGCATGTAAGTTCAATGCCCTACTCAAGGGAGAGAATGGCCCTATAGTCCTTCATGAACTTTGTGAGGGGCTTGGTACATGTGCTATAGTATGTCCCGTAAAGGCCATATCATTCGAAGAAGTGAAAACTGGGGATCTAATAATTGCATTATCTAAAGAGGACATTCCTGTAGTCATGGGTGAACTTGAACTAGGTGGTGAGAATAGCGGAAGGTTGGTATATGAGCTTAGGAAAAGAGCTCGTACCATGCAATGTGATTTTATCGTCATAGATTCTGCACCAGGAATAGGTTGTCCTGTAATATCTAGTATAGTAGGCGTAGATGTTCTCATAATAGTGATAGAGCCAACTCCACAGTCGCTAAAGGGTGCATTTAGATTGCTTGAAGTAGCTAAATCGCTTGACGTACGTACTTATGCTATACTTAACAAATACGACATAAATCCATCTTTTGCCAGGGAGATAGAGAAGAGCATAGATGTAGATATCCTTGGCAGAATAGCATACAATGATAGTGTTATAGAGGCATATACATCGATGGTACCACTTCTTAAATTTAAGCCGGAAAGCGAGATAGCTTGGGAGTTAAGGAAAATATTCAAAGTGATACTGGAGGAAATCATATGAAGATAATCTCCGTAACTGGCGGCAAAGGCGGGACTGGGAAGACATTAGTTGCCACAAACTTAGCATGGCTTCTCTCAAGGAAGAAGAAGACCATGTTAGTCGATATAGATGTTGACAATCCTTGTACTTATACATTCTTCAACGTTCATTTAACCAAGACAAGGAGCATTGTTAGATTCAAGCCGATAATAGACAAGGAAAAGTGTACATTATGCGGAAAATGTACTGCTACTTGTCCAACGCACGCGCTAATTCTCATACCAAAAAAGAACGACATACTCTACATCCCCTCCTTATGTGAAGGATGTGCTCTATGTTACTATGTCTGTCCCGAGCAGGCAATTTTAGAGGGTAAGGATGAAATAGGATACATCTACGAAGGACAGGAGGACAACATTTACTTAATCGTCGGTGAATTAAAGGTAGGACAAAGAGCGTCAATAAAAGTAATGCTGGAGACACTATCCCACTCAATGGAGAGAGCAAAAGAATATCAGTATGAATATGTAGTGATAGATACGCCGCCCGGCACATCAAGCGGCATATATAGAGCATTAAGTCTATCCAATAAGATAATACTAGTCACAGAACCAACGACTCTTGGGATACATGATCTAAAGAGAATGCTTAGATTACTCAAAGACCTTAAGGATAAGGAGATAATCATGGTAGTAAATAAATATGGAATTAGAGGTGGCGCTTACGAGGAGCTTAGCTCCTTTATTAAAGGATGCAAACTCGATAATATCGTGTATATACCATACGATGCAGAAATGCCTAAGCATTACGCTAAAGGCAAAATAATAGTCAAGAAGTATGGAGATAAGCTAACGAAAGCATTTAACGAAATACTACGTTTTGCTCATGACTGTTAAATCGCCTACATAAGAATGGTGTTGATCATAAATCATGAGATTCTAACTCATACTTTCTTACTTCTCAAAAGATTTCTCAGAACTACGAAAAGATCTCTAGCTTCAATTCTCTCTATAGTTATGTTCTTATCCTTAATTAGATCATTTAGTTCCTCTAGTGTTACCTTCCTTATATCATTACCGATTCTAGCAGTAAGCGTATACCTAGGATGAATTATGGCACTTGGTTCACCAGAGTACACTACTACGCCTTGATTAAGTATAACTAGATTGTCCGGGATAACGCCTAAATCTATATGACTAGTAACTACGACCAACCTCTCCTTACTTAACTTCTTAATTATATTTCGCAGAGGGGCTATCATAATTATATCTAGATTGCTAAATGGTTCGTCTAGTAAAAGTACTTGAGCCTTCTTTAGAAGGGCTATAGCAATTTGTACTCTCTTCCTGTATCCAGCTGAGAGCTCCAAATATCTTCTATTAAGGAAACTTCCTAATTCAAGCAATTCAATAACATCCTTAAGATGCTCTTCGTCCGTAGCAAATGCCGATAATATCTCATGTACTTTCATGTTAGGAAATGAAACGTCCTCTGCTACATAGCTTATAATCTTGTAAGCTTGTCCTGTAGGTATCTCTCCCTTGCTTGTGATTATCCTTATAGCTCCCTTATTTGGTTTAATGAAACCAGCAATAAGCTTAAGTAACGTACTCTTACCACTACCATTAGGACCGATTATTAGATTAAGTCCCCTTACAAGCTCTAGTCTGTTAATATTAAGCTCAAATCCCGGATACCTCTTTACCACATTCTCTAAGACTACGCTTTTCACAATCAATGTCTTTTCACCTCGATTATACCCAGATCTGCCTGATAAGCTCTTGCGAATGCGGCAATGTGTATCACGATAGGCCCCTCACTATATATGCTAATCACTTTACGCTTAGTTATATCATCTAGCTTAAGGATACTGATCTGACCATGGTATGGATAAAGGATCGTTAAGCTAATTGTAGTATTAGGAACTATATTTACGATATAAGTGCCCCTACCTTTATTCACGACGACAATACACTCATAAGTAAAATCATATGGATATAACTCCGTCGATATCTTGATTCGGGTTATATCCGTTAAAATATATCCTCTTACTATTATCATAGCCTCTAGTGCTGCCATTACGGCCAATGCTATTAACCTTACCAGAAACTTAGACTTAATACTCAAGGCTCACCACCCTGATCACATTTACTAGATTAACCAATATCATGAAGAGTACATACTCCAGAAAACCTATATTCTTATAAAGAGCTAAGGCCGTTAAGATTATGCTAGCTACCTTTTCGTATACTGATCCTATTAATATAATTAGGACTGAAATCGCTAGGAACAATAGTAGGCTATCAGACATTCTCTTAGTTAACGTAGATACAAAAGTAGCTAATGATAGTGCAGAGACGCTTGTAAGAGTTAGTGGCATAAATGCGTAATGGTAGCACTCTAAGAACGAGGGGAACGCACTATTAACGTAATATATCGAGGCTACCGTAAGTGAAGTAAGTGTCGAGGAGAATACTGAAAGCAACAATAACAATGACCATCTCTCCGCAAAGACCTTTAGCCTACTACCCCTTGAAAGTACCTCTAAGAAGAAATACTTGTACTCAAGAGGCCGAGCTATGGCTATTACAGTAAATATGCCTATCAGAACATAATGGGCAAAAGTTAGGGTATTGAAGAACTTCATAAGTCTATTAAGAACAACAGTTTTATTTAGTAAGACCACATTCTCCGCTATCCTGTAAGCCTCTTGAATAACCTCCTTATATAACTGCTTATATTGTGAAACTGGGATAGTAGTGATTCTTCTAGAGATTATACCTCCACCTGAAGGTATTACATAAAAGAACGAGGATGCTAATAGTATAGGTGTAGTCATATCTACTACTATTATTATGAACGATAATAATGAGAGCCAAATTTCCTTAAACGGAAGCCGCCTAGTAATTCCCATATCTATATTCTCCTCCCTCTTATTATCCTCCATATAATAATGGAACATACTATAACAAGTAACACTAATATGACAAATATATTTAGTAAGGGCCGTTTGGCTACGATATTCTCTGGATAATCATTTATATCAAGGATATGGCGAATGTACTTCCCTGAAACACATGCAGTTATGTACAGATATTTACCACCCCCTAAGGGAAGGCGAAAGGCTGCATATATCGGGTAATGATATACAAAGGCTACTTTACAGTACTTATTCTCGAGTACGAGCGAGACTATACTGACTTTAGTACCATTACTTAACATTAGATGACAATGTACAGGAACAGGCTTACCCTCACATGTTATCAAAGATAAAGGTTTCCCAAGGAATATGAAAGAAAAATCAGACGCATTAGCGTAGCCTATTGCTGGAAATATGTACAAGGGGAAGAAGCCTATAAACATACCATTAAACCATGCATGGTTATTCTTAGTATTAACGACGAAGATCAATATCGTCTGATTCCTTATTAATCTCCCAGCCTGATGGAGGAATCCCGTTATGTTTACGTAAACCTTAACATGAGTAGTGTTTATTACTGCTAATCTCAGATTTATGGTTGCATTAATTATGTAATAATGATGCTTTTCCTCATCAACTACCTTTATAACGCCATTAAGCTCATAAAGAGAACTCTCTGCTAAGGATTCGCGTGATAAATTAGTGAGAGACACTAAAGAAAAGATGACCATTAATAAGAGAAGGGGAAAGTGCCATCTCATAATATCATTCCTCTCCCATCACCTTGTAGTAAAAAATACCGCAGTGGAGATCCATATGGATTTTCGATCTAATTAACGAATATTGCTCAATCTCATACATCACATAGGGTGTAATCATTAATAGATGAGTGCCCGTAGCATTAAGATATATAATGTCCCATTGGACATCACTAGCCTTACGCCTAAAACGATACCCACTGATTAATCCCCCTCCTTCTGATACGATAGACTTCTCGTATAAACTAAGAGATGTCCACTTATGAATCTCAGTCTCATAATAACCGATGACAGCTATTACGTGTGCATAATATATATCTCCCCTATCTACGTATATCTCAACTATAACATCACCTACTGTAACCAATATGTGACGGGGGTGTCCCCTATAGCTATTAGATAGGCAGAGAACTACAACAGGTCTTCTTTCAAGAAATGAAGTCGTATAGTTCGATAAGATAATAGACGTTACCGTTATCAAAGCCAATATTAGGATACATAATCTCTTAACCACTATATACGCCCCCCTCTAATATATCTCATTAACAACATTATTCCAACGACGATACCGCCTAGGATAACTAAAACCATTATAAGACGAGGATAGTCAACATAGGTGTACACGTCCTTTACAGGGTAATCGTTAATTTTAAGAATAATAGGTATGTAATCATCATCTATCCGTAAATCAAAGTACACATACGTGTTATTATCAAGAGGTAGAAGGCATTTAACACATATCGGATAGTGATACACAAACTCGATACTACAATAGTCATTATAAATCCAGAGGGTTGGAATGACAATTTCACTACCATTTCCCAACTCTAAGTGAGTCTTTTTAATAAATGCTTCTCCCTCGCCTATAGTATGTAGCTCTAAACGATTGCCCATATATAAATGTCTTATAATCCTAGTTGCATTCTTGTAGCCTATTGTAGGGAATATGTAGAATGGGAAGAAACCAATGAACTCACCGTTAAGCCATGCATAATTACTGCTAATATGAATGATGAACGTTAAAGTAAACGAGTATCGTCCTTTTTCCTCTAATGAGCCCCTTTCAATGGTTATCGTCTTTCTTCCTGAGAGAACGCTATCCATCTCCTCATGATGCATAGTATCATAGATGTATATGCCTGTTATATTTACAAGGGCTTTTATATGGGTGGAGTTAATAGGTATGTAATATACTTCAATGGCTGCTGACTTTATCCTGGTATGGTTAAAGATGAACTTCTTACCGTCGCTAGTGAGGAATCTTATGCCTTTAGGTGATGTCTTAAATTTGATAAGAAGATTGTCTACGTCTATAGTAGAGCTTGCAATGCCTTGATAACTTAAGCTTATGATGGTCATTGATAAGAGCATCACAAGAATTTGATTATAGTTACTACACTTACGTACGCTATTTCTGAGCTGCTCACTTCCCATTTTTGCTCCCTAACTATGTTTTAATCTCTATTTTGTGAAATATATAAGACTTCGCCAGTTTTGCGTTTATTTTTATGTTTATAGAAAACATGAACAGGCACTATAGTCACCAAGATAAATGTTTTGTTCTTTCCCTTATGATAAGTGCGCTATGCTTATTAATCCTAACACGCTACAATAATGTTAGAATCCGAACGTGCGATCATTTCCACGATGAGGAAGGGCACGAGCACTGACTCGTGAGGAAGAATGATGATTAGACTAGAGGCCGAGTGTTAAGTAATTCATTGAGTAGTGCTTGTACATATGATACACTACGTTTATAT
>Ga0180300_10000031_pt1 | contig 46831 bp, 48 predicted proteins | sample GuaBasSediGuay15_FD_121798 | JGI IMG/M metagenome (GOLD analysis project Ga0180300, IMG submission 121798) | Subseafloor sediment microbial communities from Guaymas Basin, Gulf of California, Mexico - Guay15, Core 4569-2, 21-24 cm | ecosystem: Environmental > Aquatic > Marine > Hydrothermal...
GACCTATATCTCTCTCCCCAACATCCATGGCTACGCGAGTGGGACCATTATGATTGATGGTGGAGAGCGGATCAGGATCAAAGGCGGGATCGATGCTGGTGAGGCGATTTACAGCTACTCACTCACCGGTGGTGGTGTCACCAGATCCAAGGATGATAAACTCGATCTCGACCTCTCCCTCCGTTTCGATCGGGGGATAATGCTAAAAGGGGACCTCCTCAATAGTGAACTGGAAGGGGAGCTTCGGGTGATCAGGAGGAGGGGTATCCTCTCCCTTTCCGGTGAGTTCCAGTCCAATCGGGGTGAAATCCGCTATCTCGACCACAACCTGAGATTGGAGTATGCCAATGCCACCTTTATCAACGATCCCGAGATCAACCCCCTGATCGATCTTAAGGCAACGATGAACTCTCGACTCGGTTATCGGATCATCCTCCGGGTCACCGGTCGTCTGCGGGAGCCGATCTTCAACTTCTATTCCGATCCACCTGGGCTGAGTGAACAGGATATCATCACCTATCTCAACACCGGTTTCACCTGGACCGAGATCCAGGAGATGGGGAGTGAGGATCGGATCTCCTCCCTCCTTTCCGAGCGGTTGATCCGTCTTCTCACCTACAGCCTATCCCGGGAACTGAGGGGTATATCCGGACTTGACTACCTCGATATTGAGAAGAGCCAGCTCACGATCGGCAAATATCTCCGTCCCAATCTCTTCTTCTCCTATACCCACAATCTTGGTAGTTTCAGCAGCGATGCCTTTGAGCTTGACTACACCATCCGACCTCGGGAGCGGATTGTCCTCGAGAAGCTACAGGAAGGTGAGTATAGCATCCAGTATAAGATCCGATTGAGATTCTGATGGAGAGTGTCAAGGTTGTCCCGCTCGGTAAACCGATCCCACCGCTCTCCTACCTTACCGAAAGGGCAGCGCCCGGTGATCTGGTCCTGGTTCCGATCCGGGATCGGGTCGCCTATGGGTTGGTAATCGGAGTCGGGAGTGAGTCGAGGCGGTTGAGAAGGATCCGCCGGATCGTCATCAAGAGATTCATACCTGAGGATCTGCTCAGGACGATCTTCTGGATGGCTGACTATTATCTTGCACCGATTGATGTGGCAATCCGTATGGCAATACCAAGACTGATCCTCCCTCGCACTGCCTTTCCATCGCTGATCCGCGAGTATGGTGAGGGACCGGTGCCCAATCGCTGGCAGCGACATGCAATCGATAAGATTGGTGCGGCGATTAAGAGCCGGACCCATCAGATCTTTCTCCTTTACGGGGTGACCGGGAGCGGCAAGACCGAGGTCTATATCAATCTTATCCAGAAGGCATTGAGGATGGGTATGGGGGCCATCTTCCTCTATCCGGAGATTGGCCTTACCCCACTCTATCGGGACCGATTCCAGCGGCGATTTCCCAGTCTGGTATTACATTCGGGCCTTAATCAGAAGACCCGCCGTTCTCACTGGCATGCTTTGAGAGAAGGGGTCTTTCCGGTTGGGATCGGTCCCAGGTCAGCAATCTTCGCCCCGATCCCAAAGCTGGGTCTGATCATTGTTGATGAGGAGCATAGCACCAGTTATAAGGAGGAATTCCGTCCACCCCGTTATCATGCCCGGGAGGTGGCAATTGCCCGGGGTAGGTTTGCCTCCTGTCCGGTCGTTCTCGGTTCGGCCACCCCGGCGGTGGAGACCTACTACCATGCGGTCTGTGGTCGGATCCATTTGATTCGCCTCCCCCAGAGGGTTAAGCATCGGCCCCTTCCAGTTGTGAGGTTGGTCGATCTCAGAAGGGTGAAACAGCAGCCGATTACCCCTTGCCTTAAGAGGGAATTGGACCGGTCGGTATCCCGGGGTGAGCAGGCGATCATCTTCATCAATCGGAAGGGCTATGCCCCGGTACTGATCTGCCCTGAATGCGGTTTCACACCTCGTTGTCCCGGGTGCGATATCCCTCTGGTCTACTATCGGAAGGAGGAGATTCTCCGCTGCCCTTATTGTAATTATAACGAACCGATTGGTCCCGTGTGTCCTCGCTGCCACCATCCGAGATGGAGGATGATCGGGATGGGGACCGAGAGGATTGAGGAACAGTTGAGAAGGCTCTTTGGAGATAAGGTGGTCCGGTTCGATCGTTCGCGGGTTATTCGTGATCTGGAGCGGATCTACCTCCAGTTTCAGAATCGAGACCGGTTATTGATGGTGGGGACTTCGCTGGTTACCAAGGGTCATGACTTCCCCAAGGTCACCTTAGTTGGGGTGATCAATGGTGATCAGATTCTCAACCTTCCCGACTTTCGTGCCGGTGAGTATACCTTTCAGGTTCTTACCCAGGTGGCCGGAAGGGCAGGAAGGGGGAGGCGACCGGGTAGGGTGATCATCCAGACCCATCGTCCGGACCACCCGATCTTCCAGTCAATAAAGGAGCAGAGCTATGAACGGTTCTATCAGGAGGAGATCATAAGGCGTAAGGAACTCGGCTATCCCCCTTTCTCCCGGCTCATCCTGATTCGACTCCGGGGGCCGTCACTACCAGAGTTGTTGCGGATTGGCATCGAAATCAAGAATAAGATCCCGGAGATCTTAGGGCCGGTGCCATCCTTTCGGAGAAAGATCGGTGGCAATCATCAACTGATCATGCTCCTTAAGGTGGATGGAAAGGACGGGCGACTAAAGGATTTGATTGGTAAGGATTCAAGGTTGGCGGTCGATGTCGATCCCATCACCACAATCTGAAAGGGGAGAATATGTGTGATGAACTTCTTAAAAAGATTGCTGCTAAGGAGGTAGCAGTATCAATCATTGGTCTCGGTTATGTCGGACTGCCGCTGGCCTCGGCTATCGTCCGGGCCGGCATCACCACTATCGGTATCGATATCGATGAGGTGCGGGTGCGGATGATTAATGAGGGGCGGAGCCCAGTCTCCGATGTCCCGGATGAGGAGCTGAAAGGGCTTCTAAAGAGAGGTTTCTTGGCCAGTGGTGACTACGACCGAATTAAGGAGACCGATGTCATCATCGTCTGCGTTCCGACCCCGGTGACGAGATCGAAGGATCCAGATCTTACCTATCTTATCGGTGCGGGCCAGGGGATTGGAGCCCGGCTGAGGAGGGGACAGCTTGTGATCCTGAAATCGACCACCTTCCCCCAGACCACAGAAGGGGTATTTCTACCGTTGTTAGAAAAATCTGGGCTTAAAGTGGGTAAAGACTTCTTCCTCGCCTTCTGTCCGGAAAGGGTTGATCCAGGCAACCGGAGGTTCAATATTGAGAATACCCCGATCGTGATTGGTGGGGTCACCGACAACTGCCAGAAGGCGGCGGTTGCCTTCTATAAGCTGATCGTTCCCGCGGTCCACCCGGTCTCATCACCTCAGGCAGCCGAGATGACCAAATTGCTGGAGAATGTCTTCCGGAATGTAAATATTGCCCTGGTCAACGAGCTGGCGATCCTTTGCGAGCGGATGGGCCTCGACATCTGGGAGGTGATCGAGGCGGCATCAACAAAGCCCTTCGGCTTTATGCCCTTCTATCCTGGACCCGGGGTTGGGGGCCACTGTATCCCGATCGATCCCTACTACCTCTCCTGGAAGGCAAGGGAGTTCGACTACCATATCGGTTTTATCGAACTTGCCGCCCGGATCAATGAGAATATGCCCTATCATGTGGCCCAGCTTATCACTGAGATCCTGGGCAAGAGGGGGATTGGACTTAAGAAGGCCAAGGTTTTGATTGTCGGAGTCACCTTCAAACCGGATGTCGCCGACACCAGGCACTCACCCGCATTAAAGCTGATCGAGATCATTCAGGATAAAGTGGGCTGGCTTGGCTTCCATGATCCCCTGATTGGGGAGGTGATTGTGGGGAGGAGGCGCTATCGATCGGTCGATCTCGAACAAACGCTAAAAGAGATCGATCTCGCCGTTATTATTACCAATCACTCCCAGCTCGACTACGAGCGGGTTGTGTCCGAGGCACCACTCGTTCTCGATACCCGCAACGGTTGCAAGGGGATTACTGCTGAGAACGTCTTCTCCTTAGGCCGGCCGATCCTCGACTAATCAATTTTTACCAGCTTGACTGTCGCACCACCGGATCGGAGGAGATAGATCCCAGGAGCTACCTCATGGCCATCTTCATCCCGGCCATCCCAGAGGCCCCTCGATAAGGTTCGGATCCTCTTTCCGTTAACATCGTAGATCTCAATCTCTCCCGGGATATGGGTGATCCGGACTTGATCCCGAAACGGATTGGGTGAGAAATGGATCGAGTGGGTCGCAGCTTCCTCCCCAGTCTGAATCGGATATTCCTCATCAACAAATCGGACCTGGTAGGGGGGATGATCACCCTGGGTCCAGAGGACATAGCAACCGGAAACGCTGGGATGGTGGACATTCTGATCTCCGTAGTAATCCCGAAATCGATAGTCCCACCAGCCCATCATGAAATAGTAGCGGTGGGCAAAGATATCATCTTTTCCTCCGCTATTATCTTCCCAGTAGAGATAACTCCATGTCTTGCCTACCGTCGATATGACTGGATAGCGGGACTGCCCTGGGGTGGAATAACCACCGCCATTGCCGCGATAGAAATAGGCCTCGAGATTACCAGAGCTGCTGTCCTCCCAAGCGGCTGAGATGTCATCTTCCCCCTTGGCATAATCGAGACTCGGATGGTGGAGGGGACGATAGGATGGACCTCCAATGAACTCCTCATCAGACCATACCCCATCCTTGAGATAACGGTGGACAATCCGATAGGGGGAATAGGAGGAAGGGTCATAACGCTCCCAGATGACATGGATCTCATCGCCATTATAAAGGCTTATCGAAGGGTAGATATCAGTGGCGATGCTGTTCTGGCTCAGGTTATAGGTATCACTGGGGGAGGTGTCATAACCGCAGTAATAGATCTCCCAGTTACCTGGGGTATTATCCTGGAAGACAATATGCATCTTTCCGTTTTTGTCGATGATAATGGCGGGCAGGGTTGAATGGCCTGGTGTGTAGCTGATCCGGATCGGAGGTTTAGGATCGAATGGACATTTTAAGAAGATCTCCCCTTTTCCGGCCGAGTCTCCCTCGCACACTACATAGGGGACTCGATTATAGTGGTCAAGTGATGGAAATCGTCCATTGTTCCAGGGGGTAGCCGAAAGATACATCTTCTGCCAAGTCTCGCCCTGGTCATAGGAGTAGGCGAAGTATAGGCTCTCCTCGGTATAGGCGTAGACAGCATAGATTGTATCGGTATTAAAACTACCGGCCGGGATAACCTTGAAGCCATTACTGTAGCCAGTGGCATTGATCAGATAGGTATAATCAATGGTGATCGGCTGGCCAGTTTGGGCATGGGTGATCCAACAGATGATCAAAAGGATACCCGATCTACTCATCTTACGCCTCCCGATCATCAAATGATAATCGGGATGCTCAGACTGTCAATCGGGTAGAAAAGAATATTCATAGGTTACTGTGTGTACTCTCCATTTCGACTCTGATCAACCAGACATCACGCCCTCCAGCGCCGTAAGTATAACCGGTTACAATATAACCACCATCTGAGGCCTGTTGGACCGAGTAACCACAATCAGGGCCTGCACCACCGAAGATCTTTGTCCACATGGTGTCAGGTGCCCGAGCAAAAAGGTAATCACCGCACCCAGTAGCAATATCTAAACCGATCTTATCATCACGACATCCTTCCTTAAAAACCCGTAATTAAAAATGATACCCTCACCAAATCTATCATCATGAAACACGACGAAGGGGTCGAAGGGGAATCAAGTTTCGGTTGACACTCCCAACCGCTCCGTTACAATCTACATGTTCCCCGGTAGCTCAATCGGCAGAGCGGGTGGCTGTTAACCACTAGGTTGCAGGTTCAAGTCCTGCCCGGGGAGTAAAGGAAAGCTTGACACCCTGGCTACCAAAATTATATTTAGCCATGGTCATTTTGATCGCCCTTCAGCTCATCTCAGGACCGGAAGTCTATTTTCATGCCCGTGCCAATGCCCTGGTAATCCGCTATCCGGTTGGGCCGGAATCGGTAGCGGTCTATTACTCCTTAGATGGTGCCTCCTGGCGAGGGTATTGGATGGCAAGGAAGGGTGAGTTCTACGAATCTTATATCGATCTCACGAATCGACCCACGATCCTCGCTCTCATCTTCAGGGTTGGGGAAAGGATCGATGATAATAGTGGTGACTTATACCTCTATGAGCTGAGGTGGCAGCCCCGCTCAATCCTGAGGATCGATTTTATAACCTTAGAGAGAATGCTCCTGGTTGCTAAGGCAAAACTGATGGAACCCGATTATCGAGATGAGGCGGGTAACATCCTCGATTATCTGGATCGAATCGTTTCGCGGCTTCCCCGTTATCGGAAGCCATTCAATAGGCGGGTTCAGGAACTTCGGATGAGGGTGGGCAATCTCAAAATTGGTGATTGACAGGTTAGTCCCCCTCAGTATAATTGACAATCTTTAAGGAGGTGTGGATATGCAGCGATGGGCGATTGGGATTCTACTCGTCCTCTTCCTTTTTGGTATTGGATGTGGTCCCAAATACGCTAAAAAGGAGACACTCAGCTTATTGGAAGAGGCCAGACTTGCTGCGGAGAAGGCGGAGGCTAAGGTGAAGGATCTCGAGGCTGAGATTGCGTCTCTGAAGGAGAAGATTTCCTCGCTGAAGGAAGAGCTCAACGAGCTGACCCAGGAACGGGATGCGCTTAAGGAGAAGATCAGTTCTCGATGTGGCAAGTAGGAGGATGAGATGAGAGCAATTGTCATGCTTATCGTTATCGGGTTGGTATTGCCCGGCACCATTTTCGCTCAGGAGAAGAAGCTGACCGAGGAAGAAGCACAGAAGTTGATTCAGGAATATAAAGATCGGGCGGCCAAGGCCGAAGCCAAGATCGGTGAGCTTACCAAGGAGATCGAGAAGCTGAAGCAGGAGGTGACCGATCTGGAGACCAGAGTCGGGAAGATGAAGACGGAAATAAGTGAACTCAAGGAGGAATGGAAAAGGTGTCAGTGGGGAAGGTATCGGGTCCAGGAAGGTGACTACCTCTCCAAGATTGCCGGACTCCGCATCGTCTATCATGATCCCAGCAAATGGGGCATGATCTACGAGGCGAACAAGGATAAGATTCGTAATCCTGATCTTATCTATCCGGGATGGGTGTTGCTGATCCCGGGACTTGATTCCTATCGCGTGATTCCCGGCGATTGCCTCTGGAGGATCGCAAGTTACCTTTCAATCTACTCCAATGCCAGAGACTGGCCCAAGATCTATGAGGCCAATAAAGATAAGATCAAGGATCCGGATCTGATCTACCCCAATCAGGAATTCACCATCCCCAGAGAATGAATCCGGTTAAGGAGGACCCTGAGGGCGAATCAGGGTCCTCCACACTCTCCTTATCCTTAACTGGTGTCGATCCAATCAAGATCTTAGGAAGCAATGATAGTTTTGTAAAATATTTAGAACGGAATCTCGATGTGAAGATTGTTGTCCGGAATGACCGGGTCTGGTTTTCGGGGGAGAGAAAGGATTGTCGGGTCGCCAAGGCGGTTTTGGCTGGACTTCTGAGACGGGTTAGGAAGGGGGATGAGATCGATGAGGTGGATATTGAGCAGGAGATGAGGAGTCAGATAAAAAGCGGAGAGTGGTTGAAGGAGAGTGTTGCTACCCCCAAATTAGTAATAAGACCCCGTTCCGATGGCCAGCTCAAGTATCTCAGGGCGATCGATACCTATGATATCGTCATCTGCATCGGCCCGGCCGGAACCGGTAAGACCTATCTGGCGGTGGCCAAGGCGGTCGAGTCGCTCATCGATCGCAAGATCACCAGGATCATCCTCACCCGGCCCGCGGTTGAGGCGGGGGAATCGCTCGGTTTTCTTCCCGGGGGGTATCAGGAGAAGGTCGATCCCTATCTCCGGCCTTTGTACGATGCGCTCTACGATATGATGCCTTATGAACGGGTCCTCAGATTGATGGATAAGAATACGATCGAGGTTGCCCCCCTCGCCTATATGAGGGGGAGAAGTCTCAACGATGCCTTTGTGATCCTGGATGAGGCCCAGAATACGACCTCGATGCAGATGAAGATGTTTCTGACCCGGATGGGTTGGAATACCAAGTTGGTGATCAATGGCGACATCACCCAGATCGACCTGGCCCCGGGTATCGTGTCTGGTCTGATCGAAGCGAGAAGGCTTTTGAAGGGGATCAAAGGGATCTCCTTCATAGAGCTCACCGAAGCCGATGTCGTCCGCCATCCCTTAGTTACAAGAATAATAAAGGCTTATGAAAGGAAGGATCGTAAGTAGGGGCGTCCTTCTCACCATCGGCGTCCTGATCTACATAAATCTCTTATTTCTACCACCTTATGTCACCCGTAAGATTGAACTTAAGGAGGGGGATGTTGCCTTTGAGGATATCATCGCCCCATTCGACTTCTCGATACCAAAATCGGAAGAGGAGGTGGCCCAGGAGAGGAAGAGTATTGAGGAGAAGACCCCCCGAGTCTTTGTCTTCGATATGACCCAGCTCGATCAAGTCCGAGGCCGTATAAACGGCCTCATTGCTCAGATTGATGAGATTCGAAAGAGCCGCACCTCCTTGGGTCGTAAGATTGATTCCATCCAGAAGATCATCCCGCTCTCCCAGAGCGCAAGTATGGAACTCCTTTCTCCCCGGAGGGAAAAGATATTCCGCAGAGTCAACGAGCTCATCGAAAAGATTATGCTTCAGGGTTATCTCCAGGAGGTGGAAATCCCCACCGCGATTATCTATGTTCAGATCGGCAATCGGGAGATTCCCGAGCTGGTCGACAACTTCTATACCAGAAAGAAAATCAACCGGTTGCTGGAGAAGGAACCCAAACCGGTGCGGGAACTGATCCTCAATCTGATTGCCCCCAATGTCCTGTATAATCGGGAGAGATCGCAGGAGTTATTAAAAGAGGCGCTCGGCGAACTCCGGACCACAAAGGGTATCGTCAAAAAAGGGGAGATGATCGTCGGTGCTCACGAACGAGTGAACCACGAGATTATGGAGAAGATCAATGCCCTGAACAATATCTATTCTCGTACCGGTCTAAAATCGATCTTTAAATTCTTCTTGGGCCGGAACCTCTTCTTTCTAATCTTCATCTTTTTCATCAAGTATTATTTCGACAATCGCCGTCGGATGTTTAAAGATAAGGATGTACTCTCATTCCTCATCTTTATCGTTATCGTATATTTCTCTCTCACCAAGCTGGTCAGCCTCACCATCGGGAATAACTATGCCATCCCGATCGCCTTTGCTATCCTCTTCTCCTATCTCTATCTGAATCTGGAGGCCTCGGTAGTCCTGGCTCTCATCCTTTCTCTCTCGACCGTGGTGATCTTCCCGGAGCTAAGACTGTTGGTATTCCTTATTTTGAGCGGAGTGGCCGCTTCCCTCATCGCCCGAATGGTTCAACACCGGTATGAGTTCTATCTTAATGCCCTGGTCCTCGCCTTTGTCCATGTGGCGGTAATCATCCTCAGCCACATCTCACTCCAGCCCTCAGAATCACTCGGTTTCGATCTCGCCTGGGGAGCGGCAAATGGTTTTGCCTCCAGCTTCATTATCCTTTTGCTGTTACCTCTTTTTGAGAAGCTTTTTTCCTTTACTACCGATCTTACCCTTCTGGAACTGGCCAATCTGAATCGGGAGGTCTTCAAGGAGCTGGCGCTAAAGGCCCCGGGGACCTATCACCATTCGATCGTCGTCGGTAATCTTGCTGAAGCTGGGGCCCGGGCCATCGGTGCCAATCCGATCCTGGCCCGTGTCGGGGCATACTATCATGATGTGGGGAAACTGAAAAAACCAGAGTATTTTAGTGAGAACCAGCTGGGTCAGAAGAACCCACACGATCAGCTCACTCCGGAGATGAGTAAGCTGGTGATCGTCAACCATGTGAAGGAAGGTGTGGAGATGGCAAAACAGATGGGCCTTCCACCGCGGGTAATCCGTCTGATTGCCGAACATCATGGAACAACGGTGGTTGAGCCATTCTACCTCAAGGCTCTCCACATCAGGGGTAAGATATCGGTTGATGATTTTCGCTATCCGGGCCCAAGACCATCTTCGATTGAAGCGGCGATAATAATGCTGGCCGACAGCGTTGAGGCAGCGGCCCGGAGTGCCGAGAATATCACCGTTTCCAAGCTGAGGAAGATCATCAAGGACATCTTCGACAAAAAATTTAACGACCATCAATTGGATGATTGTGAACTGACCCGGAAGGATCTCTTAAGACTCCAGGAGGCATTCTTCCCAATCCTTACCGGTGTTTTCCATCCCAGGGTTGACTATGAAGATAGAGATCTTCGGTCTCGAAAGCAGAGAAAAGCGGCTGCTAAGAAGTAGAATCAGGAAGGTGATGGAGAAAGAGGGCTTGAGTAAGGACCTCAATGTTGTCCTGGTCCCCCCCGGGTATATCAGGGAGCTGAACCGAAGATATCGACAGCGGGACTTCGCCACCGATGTCCTAAGTTTTGACCTCGACGATGTGGCTGAGATCTATATTCGGAAGGATGATGATATGACCTTGGATTCAATCTGGGAACTCACCCTCCACGGTCTCCTCCATCTTCTGGGCTACGACCATGAGGATGAGGAGAGTTGGAGGAAGATGGAGGCGATTGCCCGCCGTTATCGATCATGATCCTGATCGGTCTCATTCTTCTGCTCCTTTTAGGATCGGCACTCTTCTCCTCGATGGAGACCGCCCTCTTCTCAATTTCCCGAACCAAACTCAAGGCCCTCAGACAGCTAAAACGGCGTGGGGTTAGGAGCATTGCCTACCTTAAGAGTAGACCCGATCTGCTTCTCGTGGTCCTCCTTACCGGTAATCTTATCGTCAATGTTACTGCCGCGGCACTGGCAACCCTCTTTGTTATCGGCCTTTTCTCGGCGTCAAACGAGGTGCTGGTAATTGAGTCCTTTGTAATGAGTATCCTCCTGTTGATAATCGGGGAGATTACTCCCAAGGTTATCGCCCGACGCAACTATGAGAGTTTTGCCCTCCGGGTCTCCCCTTACTTCCGCTTCATCTATCTTGCCTTTCTTCCGGTGTCCATCCCTTTCTATCTCCTGGTAAGAAGGTTGATCCCCTCGCAAAGATTCGGTTCCCTCTCTCCAGAGGATCTGAGGACGATGGTCGAAGAGGCCGAGGCAAAGCGGGTCGTTTCCGAGTATGAGGCGGTGATTCTGCGTCAGCTTCTGACCCTGGGGATGAGGCGGGTGGCCGATATCATGACCCCGAGAAATTCGATTGTGGCAATTCCGGTAGCGAATACCGCCGGCGATGCCTTGAGGTTGATCCGTCGCACCAGACATTCGCGGATTCTGGTCTATGGTAATAACCTTGATAATGTTGTGGGGATTATCTATGCCAAAGATCTTATCCGGAGCGACCCCAAGACACCTCTCCACCAGTTGTTGCGCGAGCCAATATTTATCCCGGAGACAAAAAGGCTCGATAGTCTCTTGGAAGAGTTTACCGAGATCCGCTGCCATATCGGGGTCGTGGTTGATGAGTATGGTGGGGTATCCGGCCTGGTGACACTTGAGGATGTCCTTGAGGCTATCGTGGGCGAGATCGTTGACGAGTCGGATGATATTGAAGATCGAGATTATATCGCCTTGGGTGAAGATCGATATCTGGTGAGTGGCGACCTCGATCTCGATGTCCTCTTCAATCTCTTCGGTAAGAAGCGGAAGATCGAGAAGGGGAAGCGGGTGAGCGCTTATATCATGGATCTATTGGGATCGATTCCCGTCGAAGGCGAGGTTGTCCATTTCGACCACCTTGAGGCAAAGATTTCAAAGGTTGTTGGGAATCGGATCGTATGGCTGGTAGTCCGATCGATCTCATCATAGCCACTCTGGCCCTTGGTCTCCAGGCCTTCTTTGCTGGTGCGGAGACCGCACTCATCACTATCGATCACTTTCGAATCAAGGCATTAAAGTCGAGATATCGGTGGGCCCAACGGGTCGAATATTTCCAAAGGAACCCGGAGGCCTTCTTCTCATCGATCCTGATCGGTGAAGACATCGCTCTGGTGGTTATGACGACCTTCTTCACCCGTTTCATCATTGCTACCTTTGGGTCGATCGGAACCTTCTATTCGGTGGCAATCATTTCAATCATTTCGCTGATCTTTGCTCAGATCATACCAAAGGGGCTTGCCTTAAACCGGGGGCTCGATTTTCTCGCCCACGGTGTCTATCCCATCTACGACCTCAGTCTCCTATTGCGTCCGGTGATTCTGGTGATAAGGAAAGTCACCGCCGTCTTTCTCAAACTCTATCCCAAGGAGGAGTTCACCCATCTGCTCGCTCATGAGATCGTGGAGGGGTTCAGGGATGCCCGCTCCTACGGTCATCTTTCCAGGAAGGCAGACCGGATTGCCGAGCGGCTCAATATCGTAAGGAGGAGAACGGTGAAAGAGGTTATGATTCCGATCGAAAGGGCGGTAACGATCAAAAGTCCTGAGGAACTGACGTCGGTCTTTGGCGATCATATCTACTCAAGAATACCGGTTATCAGGGATGGTCAGATCCTCGGGGTGATCAACGTCAAAGAGTATATCTACACCGGTAAGGTTGAACTCCGTGAACCACTGATCGTTGATGCGGAAACCCCAATACTTACATTGCTCCGGATTCTGAAGGGAAGTGGAGAACAACTTGCGATCGTTGTCGAGCAGAACCGGCCGGTTGGTATTGTCAGCCTTGAAGATCTGATCGAAGAGCTGGTGGGCGAGATCGAGGAGGAACTCTGAAGAGGCTGATCAAGACCCTCGGTATTGTAACCCAGGTCATACCCCATCGTGAGTCGAGTGCGATTATCAAGGTGTTCACCGATAGCCATGGGCTCATTCCGATAGTGGTGAGGGGTGGGAGGAGGCCGACCAGCCCCCATGTTGCATCCTTAAGGACATTCGTTAAAGCGGAATTTAATCTCTATCATAGTGGTCGAAGTGATTTCTATCATCTGAGTGAGGTGAATGTCCTCACCCAGCCGGCCAATATCATTTCCGACAGATCCCGATTTCTGATTGGCGCGGTCTTTGTTGAAGTGATCACAAAATTGGCACCGCCCGGAATGGTAAGTCGGAGATTATTCCATACTTTGGAGTCTTTTTTACAAAAACTGGAATCGGGTCGAGATTCGGCCTTTACCCTTCTTATCCTTTTTCTCGTTGAGGTATTGAGAATATCCGGGTATCTCCCTTCCCTGCGATCCTGTCTTATTTGTGGCTCCCCAGGAATAAGGTATTTCAGTGCTGCCCATGGTGGCTGTCTCTGTGCCCAACACGGTGGTGGTATCCGGCTGGATGACGAGATGGTGGAGGCCCTACAGAGGCTTGACTGCCGTGAGGTGCCAGGATCACCATCGCTTCGGAAGAAAGTTTTGAGCCTTCTGGTCGATTTCTACCACTACCACATCGGAGAACCTGGAGCCGCCCTGTCCTCTGTGTTGACAGAAAGGGAGGGTAGAGCTATAATCGGATGATGGGCAGAGTTTCTCTCTTCCTCGTTGCCGGCCGCCGCACGGTCAGGCTGGGGGTAGGATCAGCGGTTCTCGCTGTTGTGCTGATCGCAATCGGTCTTGCCCTGGTTGGTACGGGATACCTTCTATTCAACGCGGCAAAAAAGACGGTCAATCTCCAGCAACTTGAGTCCTTGCGACGGGAGAACCGTCAGCTCCACTCTCGGGTAGTCCAATTGACCAGTGATATGGAGGAGATCCGGAAGATCCTCGATGAGATCTATCGGATTGATCAGTCGATCCGACTCGCCTATGGGATCGAACTAATTGAGAGTGATCTGAGATCACCCGGGATTGGTGGACGATCCGGTAATGGTCCAGTTGAGGTGAGGCAGCTCGCCTATGAGATCGATCGGTTGTTGGCTGCGGCGAGATTCGAGCGGGAGAGCTTCGAGCGGCTTGATCAGCATCTCCAGAGGAAATATCATATCCTAAGCCATACCCCTTCGATAATCCCGGTCAATGGAATCCTGACCAGCGGCTTTGGTCCTCGTCTCGACCCTTTTACTGGCCGGATGAGATTCCATGAGGGGCAGGACATTGCTGCCCCACCAGGGACACCGATCGTTGCTCCCGCCGATGGCGTGGTGACAACCGTCAAACGTAAAAGGGGATATGGTCTTACCATCGAGATCGATCATGGCTACGGGATAAAGACGAGATACGCCCACTGTATGGCGGCCAAGGTAACGCCGGGGATGAGGATAAAACGGGGTGATGTTATCGGATTGGTTGGAACCAGCGGTCGGGTCACCGGCCCCCACCTCCACTACGAAGTCCATGTCGCCGGGAGGAAGGTGAACCCCTTAAATTACATCATCAGAGAAGAAGTTATTGTCGATTAAGATCAAGATCTTTCTGGTTGCTATTATTGCACTGGCCGGATATCTGATCATCGATCTCATTATCGAAACCGAGGGGGAGAGGGTCGAGGCTGTTATCCACTCGGCAAAGACGATGGTAGAGGAGGAGGATCTCGGGCTTCTCGACCTGATTGATCCCGATTTCCAATATCAGGAGTACGGCTATGAGGATGTGGCCAATAACCTCACCGATTTCTACCACCGTTTCGATCGGATCCGGATCGATCTCAAAATCGACAGGGTTCTGGTGACCAATTCTTTGGCTGAGTGTAGCCTTAAGGCCCGAATCACCGGGGTGCTCGATTCGATGCCGGTTTTGCTTTTTGGTGAAATCCTCTCCCGATCACCGGTAGTAGTGAGGTTGCGGAAGAAGGGGGGGAGATGGCTGATAAGGAGGGTTGATGCTTCTTGAGTTACTTTTTGCCATCACATTATCACTCGATACCGTAATAACCCATCCGAGGATGATTGCCCCCAAATCGGTCTATATCAGTCCGGATGGACAGACCGCCTATATCAATAATCTGGAGGGGATGAATACCCTCATCTACGATGTGGCAACACGCAAGGTCAAAGGGATAATCCAGCACCGTGGAAAACCGGTAGAGAGCTGTTTTACCCGAGGAGGAAGGTATGTCTGGATCTCCTACTATCGACTGATCGGACCCGGATACCCCCCCTGTCCGGAATGGCGGAAGTATAAGACGAGGTCGATCGTGGTGGTGTATGATACACTTAAAGAGAAGATTGTAAAGGAGATAAAGGTAGGGGTTATCCCCAAGATCATCAGGACCTCCCCTGATGGCCGGTATGTTCTGGTCAGTAACTGGAATTCCCATTCGGTCTCGGTGATTGATGCCGACTCATTCCGGGTAGTCAAGGAGATTCGTGTCGGCTGGGTCCCGAGAGGGATCTCCTTCAGTCTCGATTCCCATTATGCCTATGTGGTGAATATGGGGGGATTTACGATCAGCAAGATCGATCTGGATTCCCTCAGAGTGGTGGAGGTGATCAAGAAGGGGGTTGGCAATCGTCCCCGCCATATCGTCACCACCCCGGATAGTCAATATATGCTTTTCAGTTGTCATGGTGATGGCCATATCCGGAAACTCGATCTCCGGGCCGATTCCATTGTTGGGAAGATTAAGGTGGGTAGACAGCCGAGGACAATAGTCCTCGATCCAGAGGGGAATTATCTCTTTGTGGTAAATTATCGTTCCAATTCCATCTCAGTGGTTGATATCAAGAAGATGGAGGTGGTGGCCGAGGCCAGGGCGGGGATAAAACCGGTTGGTTGTGACCTCACCCCGGATGGGAAGGAGCTCTGGGTCACCAACTACGGTTCCGGGAGTGTCTATATCTATAAGATCGACTATTCGAAGGGCTGAAATCGATCCTTAAGCTTTTCCATCACCTGGGGCATGGTAGTATATTCCATCTCCGAGAGTGGTAGCCGGTGGGGCTCAAATGGTCCCATCCGCCGGATATAATCGGCAATCTCATTGGCGATCCTACGGGCATTATCGAAGGAGGGGTCGGCAAAGTGATCCCTGGGTCCGATCAGCTTACCATTGGCAAGCTGGAAACCCAAGGCGATCACCCGGGGTGGGCCATCGAATCGGGCCGGGTTGGCATCATCAACTGCCACCGGCATGAAGGGTCCGAAATGGGAGCCGCGCATCCAGCCGGAGACGAGATAGGGGTTGGTGAACGGCTCCAGGACCTCGCCGACCGCGGGGAATCCACTCTGGCAGCGGACAATCATCACCGGGTCGTCCTTCCCAACATAACGGCCGGCAATAAGGGACAGTTTCTGGGTCGATGAGACCGCGGCAATCTCACCGGTCTCCCGGGAGTGGACCGACTTGATCATGTAGTCCTCGGAGGCACCGATCAGAACCAGAAGATCATAGAGATCATCCGGGGCATGGAGGGTGACCTTCTTATGTTCCTTGACATTAACAACCTCGAAGGAGAACCCCTTATGCATCTTGGGATCGATCACCAGACCGATCGTATTGAAGGGATCGGCAAAGATCTTATAAAGGGGATAGTTCCAGGCCCCGGGCGATGTCTTATCACCCATGAAGATGAGGATCGGCTCTGATGGTCGCTCGGTGAATGACATCTCCGCCACTCCAGGACCCATCCCCTTAACATTGCCAGAGAAGGCATCGGAGAGGAGATCCTGGCCAGCACCATATAGTTTCAGCTTCTTGGCCAGTTCGGTGAGATCGACAAAGGTATCCCAGGCGATCTTGTGGATCTCACTGTTATCGACCCCTTTCTGGTGAGTCATGATCAGCTCGCAGTCATCGCCGACCCTGGTGACATGGAAGTCGATGATCGTCCCTTCTGATTTATGTTTCTCGAGAAGCTGCTCGGCACGGGCCAGAATTTCCGGATGGGAGCTGGAATGCCCAACATAGCCGCCGATATCGGCTTTGATAACCGATAGGGTAATCTCAGCCATCGTCACCTCCTTTTCAAATTATAGCCGACTCCCCTTTGGGAGTCAATTGACATAAGGCCGGAATCGGGTAATTTATAGCATGAAACCATTAGCGGTCCTTCTAACATTTTCCGTCCTCCAGGCGGGCACCCTCTCCATTGCTGCGGTTGGGGATATCATGATGGGTTCCGACTATCCCACCCCTCGACTCCCACCTGAGGATGGGCGACTGCTCTTCTCTGATGCCAAGGATATTTTGGTCAGGGCGGATATTGCCTTCGGCAATCTGGAGGGGGTGATCTGCAAGGGTGGGGAATGTGCCAAAGATCTCAACAGTGGCTACTATTTTGCCTTCCGGATCCCACCTCGAATGGCGGGGAATCTAAAGGAGGCCGGTTTTGACCTCCTCAATCTTGCCAACAACCACAGCCATGACTTTGGGGAAGAGGGTCTACGGCAGACGAAGCGGATCTTGGACTCTTTGGGGATTGACTACATCGATGATGGGGTTGCTGTGCTCACGGTTGACAGTATCGAAGTCGCCTTCATCGGATTCTATTATGGTCGATGTAAAAACTCCCTCCTCGAGATCGAACCAGCGGTGGCAAAGGTGGAGAGTCTGGATCGACTCTACGACCTCGTTGTCGTCTCCTTCCACGGTGGAAAGGAGGGGAATAAGGCAATCCATCTACCCCGTGGGGTTGAATATTACTATGGTGAGAATCGGGGTGACTTGAGGCGATTCGCCCATGCCGTGATTGATGGCGGGGCGGATCTGGTGATCGGCCACGGACCCCATGTCCCGAGAGGAATGGAACTTTATAAAGGTAGACTAATCGCCTACAGTCTGGGAAACTTCTGCACCTATCGCGGTATAAATATCAAAGGCTATTGTGGCTATGCCCCCCTCTTATGGGTGGAACTTGATGAGGAGGGGAGGTTTCTCATGGGACGGATTTATTCCTTTCGACAGTATGGGGGAGGGCCAAAATGGGATGGGACCGGAGAGGTCTTCTCACTGATACGAAACCTTTCCGCTACCGACTTCTCTATACCAACACTCGAGTTCGGGTCCGATGGCACGTTTTATCCGATCAATCCTTGACCCGAATCGGAAACCTGTTATGATTCTACTGTGAGGTGGCTCAAGGCGAAAAGGCTTTGCTCATTTACCGGTATCCCTTATGCGGGCAACCCGGCCTGGGTAATTCTGGGGGCGGAAGGGCTTTCGGATGAGATGATGAAGAAACTGGCTGGAGAACTCAACCCGCTCTCCGATGCAGCCTTTGTTATGCCGGATGAGACCGATGAGGCCGACATCCGGATCCGCTTCTTCACCTCCGGTGGTGAGGTCCTCACCTCGGGACATGCCACGGTTGCCGCCTATTTCGCCTTGGAAGGCGAGGGGCTGATCGAGTTTAAGGAGCCCGAATGTGAGATCAGGCAACGCTCAAAAGGGGGGATCCAGTTCGTCGAACTCAGGGTTGAGAACGGAAAGGTGAAAAGGGTGACGATGAAGCTACCCCTGCCCCGCTATATCGATATCGACTATTCCCCCCAGCTCCTGGCCCGGATGCTCGGCCTCTCACCAGCCGAGATCTCGGCAACCGGGATCAAACCAGAGGCGGTATCAACCGGGATGTATGATCTGGTTGTTCCGGTCCCCTCCATGAATCATCTCATCGATCTCAAACCGGACTTTGACCTCATGTCCCGCTTCTGCACCAGGGTTGGCATCACCGGGATCCAGGTCTTCACGCTCGAGACCAATGAAGACAGCACCGCCTCGGTTCGCCACTTTGCCCCCGCGGTCGGGGTGAATGAGGATCCGGTCTCCGGTGCCGCCTGTGGTGCCTTAGGCTGTTATCTGATTAAACATGGAGTGGTGAAGCCGGAGGACTTCAACCGTCTCATCATCGAGCAGGGCTATGCCATCGGTCGTCCGGGTAAGGTCTATGTCCATATCAGGATGTATCGGGGCGGGATCTCAGAGGTCAAGGTCGGCGGTCAGGCGGTCACCACCTTCGTCGGCTCAATCCTGATCCCGGATTAGTCTTGCTTAATGATATTTGGTCAATTGACCAAATATCAAAATTAGATATAATCTAGTATGGCTCGGAGAAAAATTCCTGAGGATTTTCCGGATATTAGGAAATCCGACCGCCTATGAGATAATCCATCTTCTGGCCCGAAAATCGAGGAGTGTTGAGGAACTCGCCGATCTGCTCGGTCTCCATATTTCGACCGTATCCCATGTAATGAGAAACCTAAGAAATCTTGATATCGTCCGTTATGTCGTGAAATTTCAGGAGCGCAAATATTGGATCAAGGAGCGGAGGATCCTAAGACTTTTGGCTGAAGCCGAAGCGATTGTCCGGAAATTCAGAACGGCTGATTACTAATATAATCATCACCGACCAAGGCTCAGCTGCTGAGACGCTGCAGCACCTGGTAGAGCCGGTCCTTCTCATTCGAATTGATCCGTGCCTTATGGATGATCTCCGCCAGAAATCTTATCGACTGGTCGTAGATCCCTCTCTCAACCGGAAATGGATGGCCATCCTTACCGCCATGGGCAAAGCTAAAGGTGACCGGGTCGGTATAGCTCAACCTACTCCCACAGATGAGGTTGGCCAGAAGGGCAAAGGCCCGGAGCGACTTCGGTCCCAGACCTCGGGTCAGTAGGAGGGTTTCAAAGTCGGCCGGATTGTGTTCCCGAATCCTGATGATCACCTTTCTCAGATACCTCCGATTGATGGCAAAGTTGCCGACCGGATGGTGGGAAGGGAACCGGAGATGGCGAATCTCCTTTAATAACCGTTCCGGTCTCTCTCTGGTAATGGTAACGATATCCCTTCTCGTTCCTTCAATCCGCCCGTCGACCAGATTTAAAACCCCGGATTCCTTTCTCCCCACGATCCCCTGATGCGGATCAGAGGTGAAGCTCTTTATCCTGGATCGCCAGTGATAACGGCGGGCATAGTGGTCGTAAGGGTTCATCCCCTGCTGGATCACCGCCCAGTTTCCATCTTTAGAAAAGATGAAGATATGGTGGTATAATTGATAACCATCCTGGAGCGCGGTATTGTCAACCTTGGCCGAGAGCCGGCTGGCGCGGATGAGGGGCTCGGGGGTGATGCCGATCCTTTCGGCAAAATTCCCGATCTCTTCCGGCGTCTTCCTCGATGTTGCCCCCTTCCCACCACAGACCCAGATACCATAGTGGTGACCGATCGGATTGATCGCCAGCTTCAGGGCACCGCCGGTCGTTGTGGTGAGACCGGATGAGTGCCAGTCGAAGCCGAGGACGCAGCCGAGGGCCTGAAACCAGATCGGATCTGCGAGCCGGTCCAGGAACTCCTCCGGTCCATAGAATTCGACGACCGACGCGAAGATCTCCCGCGAGAGTTTCGCCATCCGCTCGAAGAGCCATCTCGGGGCCCGGCCCGAATGGAGCGGTAGATCGCAGATCCCGGTCCGCATAACTACGATCTCAGCCAGACTACCTTAATGATCCGGGTATCCCCACCCGCCTCCAATCGGAGGAAGTAGGTTCCGGTGGGGAGTGTAGCCGGTGGGGTCCACTCCAGTTGATGGATACCAGCACCCTGATTTCGATTCCAGATCGTTCCGAGACACTGTCCGATCGGGTTGAAGATCTTGATCGATACTGAGGCGGGACGGTCTAAGGCGTATCGGATCGAGAGGGCATGAGCAGCAGGGGTAGGTCTGACCTCAAGATGGCGAATCGGGGAGTGGAAACCGATGCTGGTCTGGGCCATCTTATCCCGGATTACCGAGATGGTGGAGCTTCGATAATCGGCGACATAGGTTCGATTATAGATTGGGTTGTGGGTTAAGGCCAGAGGCCATTCTCCGACCCTGATGGTGGTGATGATGGTGTCTCCATCGCCATCGATGATACTGACATTACCATCAGACTTGTTGGCACAGTAGACCTTGTTGTTGATCGGGTCCCAGCTCAGGGCCGATGGCCCTAATCCGGTCGGGATGGTGGTAAGGATACTATCACCATCGCCATCGATGACGGTGACATTATTACTCCCGCTATTGGCGCAGTAGATCTTGTTATTATATTCATTCCAGATCAGGGCGGTGGGGTAGAACCCGGTGGGGATCGTGGCCAGGACGGTGTCTTCGCTGCAGTCGATTATGGTGACGCTGTTACCCCCCCAATTGGCACAGTAGATCTTATTATTAGTTGCGGTCCAGATCAGAGCGCAGGGAAAAGCTCCCACCTCCACCACCGTAATAATGCTATCACCAACCCCATCGATCACCGTCACGTATCTTCCCTGGGTCGTGCAGTAGATCTTATTATCGGTTGAGTTCCAGGTCAGATCTGAGGGCATATAGCCGACCCCGATCGTGGTGATGACCGTATCCTCGGCACCGTCGATTACCGTGACACTGTTCCCATCGTAGTTGGCCGAATAGATCTTATTGCTGGTCCGGCTGAGACCGAGACCGGTGGGACCGGCTCCGACCGGGATGGTGGCAAGGATATTATTTGAAAGACCATCGATGACCGTAATATTATTGCTCAGATGGTTGGCGCAGTAGATCCGGTTGGTGAGCGGATTCCACAAGAGGGCGACCGGCTGGTTTCCCACGCCGACATTGGTGATGATGGTATTGGCCGAACCATCGATGATTGTCACATTGTCGGTGGCACGATTGGCGCAGTATACCTTACCGGCTTCGCCATTCCAGGTGAGTTCGTTGGGCTGACTTCCAACCGGGATAGTGGTGATGACATTGTTCGATGCCCCACCGATGACGGTAATATCATCGCTTGCAGTATTGGAGGTGTAGATCTTGTTATTGGTCGAATTCCATATCAGGGCCATGGGACCGTCACCCACCCTTACCGTGGTGATGACGCTATCACCCCTTCCATCGATGATGGTGATATCGTTGGTCTGTGAGTTGGCGCAGTAGATCTTATCATTGGCAGGATTAAAAGCAAGCTGATAGGGCCTTCCCCCGACCTTCAGTGTGGTGATGACCGCATTGGTGGCACCATCGATTACCGTGACACTGCCATCATATTGATTGAGGCAGTAGAGCTTATTATCAATGCTATTCCAGAGCAGGGCATAAGGTTCACTACCGACCCCGATTATGGTGATAGTAGTATCCCCTTCACCGTCGATCACAGTGACGGTATTGCTGCCATTATTGGCACAATAGACCCGGCTACCGGTTGTATTAACGGTCAGGGCGCAGGGCCTACTCCCAACCGCAATAGTAGTAATGGTGGTATCGGCGGAGCCATCGATTACGGTAATATTGTCACTTCCCCGATTAGCACAGTAGATCTTGTTACTTATCTGGCTCCAGGTCAGGGCCCAGGGATTGGTTCCAACCGCAATGGTGGTGATGACGGTATCGCCATCCCCATCGATAACCGAAATCGTGTTACTACTCCGATTGGCGCAATAGATCTTATTATTAGTGGCATTCCTGACCAGACAGAAGGGTTCCAAACCGGTTGGGATGGTGGCGATTACGGTATCACCTTCACCATCGATGACGGTAACAGTATTATCATTGAGATTGGCGGCATAGATCTTATTTCCATCTCTGTTCCAGATCAGACTCCAGATATCACGCCCGGCCCGGACCTTGGCAATCTTCTGATCGGTTGCGCCATCGATAACAATCACCTGTCGGCCGTAGAAGGCTCCAACATAAACCTTGTTATTCGTCTCATTATAGGCGAAGGAACGGGGAAATGAGATGCCATAGAGGGAGTCGGGGACGGGGATCGTCGTCTCAAGCCACTGACCAGATAATGGGATAATTAATAGCAGTATGCTCATAGATCGTGACGATAACATATCTCCTCCTTCCACCTGAAATGATTACCGATTACCACAGATTTGTCAATAGTGAGTCTGCTTGACGCCACCATTTCCGGGGATAAGATTAGATATGGTCATAGGCAAGATTATCTGGACCCTTATTGCAGCCGGTGTGATCTATACGGCAGTCTTCATCCTGAACCGGAGCTACATCGCCAGAATCAAAGATCTGATCCAGCGCCATCAACTTCGCAAGCTGAGCTATTACATCGCCAATGGAATCCTTCTGATCCTGATTGCGGTGATCTGGGTGAAGCGGCTCTCCACCATCGTAACCTTCCTCGGCATCATCGGCGCCGGTATCGCCATCGCTCTCTCTGAGATCATCCTCTCCTTGGTCGGATGGTTCTTTATCGTCTTCCGGAGACCGTTCGTGATCGGGGATCGGATTGAGGTGGAGGGGATCAAAGGTGATGTCATCGATATCAGAATTTTCCAGTTTTCGATTCTGGAGGTGGGTGAGTATCAGTCGACCGGAAAGATCATCCATATCCCCAACTCCTATATCTTCCGCAAACACTTTACCAATCAGACGATGGGATTTGAATATATCTGGGATGAGTTTTCCATCATTATCACCTTTGATAGTAACTGGGAGAAGGCAAGGTCGATTGTCAAAGAGATCATGAAAGGGGAGGATGAGAAGATCGAGAAGGTTCGCCATCAGATCGAGCGGGCAGCAAAGAAGTTTGCCATTCATTATGAGAAACTCACCTCGATTGTCTATACCACAATTGAGGACTCCGGAATCAGGATTACCCTGAGATACTTGGTGGCACCGAGGGAAAGGCGCGGGGTCCGGGATCGGATCGCCACTGAGGTCCTGAGGGCGATCGACCGGGAGCCAGACATCACCTTAGCCTATCCCACTTACCGGATCGTCAAATGAGATATCTGGTTGGAACCTCGGGCTTCAGTTACGACCACTGGGAAGGGGTCTTCTATCCTTTGGGGATGAGAAAGAATAAGTGGCTCAGCTATTATGCTGACTTCTTCCCAACCGTGGAATTGAATGTCACCTTCTATCGACTGCCAAAGAGGGAATCCTTTAAGAGATGGTTCAAGGATGTCCCGAAGGACTTTGTCTTTGCTGCAAAAGGGAGCCGTTATATCACCCACATCAAAAGGCTGAAGGATGTGGCCGATTCGATTAGAATCTTTAGGGATCAACTCTCAGGGCTCGGTAAAAAACTGGAGGTCATCCTCTGGCAATTCCCTCCTCAGATGAAGATCGATCTTGACCGGTTCCACCGTTTTGTGAGAGAGCTGCGTAAGGTCAGGAAACGGCATGCCTTTGAATTTCGCCATGAGAGCTGGTTTACTGATGAGATCTATAAGATCCTCAGCGATCATAACTATGCCCTCTGTATTGCCGATTCCCCTGGATGGTCGAGTCCGGAGGTGGTTACCGCTGACTGGCTCTACATCAGGTTCCACGGTGGCCAGGAGCTCTATGCCTCGGAGTATAGCCAGAGGGAGCTGAAAGAATGGTCTCGAAAGATCACCAGATGGGGAAAGGAGGGCTATATCTATTTCAACAATGACTATCGGGGTTTTGCTGTCAAGAATGGCCTCTATCTTCTGGATCTTTTATCGTCCCTGTAGTAAAAATTTGTCGAAACTGCGCTATTGAAAAGCGACAAAAGGGGATATAATTTTAAAGTTGGCCAGGAATAGGGGGTAGTATGGGCGGGAGAGGTATATTAGTTCTGCTGTCCCCTTGTTTTTTAGGATTGGCATTTGGACAGCCAGATACATTATGGACGAAGATTTTTGGTGGTGGTGATTGGGACAATGGCTATTCGGTTCAGCAGACCAGTGATGGGGGATATATCATTGCTGGAGGGACTTGGTCTTTTGGCGCTGGTGGTGATGTCTGGTTGATCAAGGTGGAATCCGATATCGGTATTGAAGAGCCAGCAACAGTTCCCAAAGGAAAATATCTCCAAGTCTTTCCCAATCCATTCCGGGATCGGATAAAGATCGACGGAGCTGGAGATGAAGTAACGGTTTATGATTCTGCTGGCAGAATGGTTGCAATAATAAGTAATGGCACCTGGGATGGAAAGGGTTTGGATGGCAAGAGGATCCAATCGGGGATCTATTTCCTGCGGGCAAAAGGATATAAGATGGTGAAAGTGGTGAGATTAAAGTAATGTTCACAGAACGATCTCTGAACGCTTACAACGATGTATTGACAATGTGGTGCAGGTGAGTAAATTTTTATCATAGTTCAAGGGTTTTCGGGAATTTCCCTGCTGCACGGGCACAGACCTTGTGAAAGAACCCGAGCGGGAAAGGAGGATAAAAATGGCTATTCAACATAGGTTGAACTATCTGGTAGTGATAGGGTGTTTATTGGTTGTCACCCTGAATGGACAGTGGCTTGAAACCACAATTTACCTTCCGGATTCACTCGGTGGAGTAACATGTCCTCAAGCCCTTACCTATAATGCAATCAATAATAAAGTCTATGTGGCCGGTGTATATGGTGATTGCGTGATTGCGATTGATGGTGCAACGAACGAAAAGATAGCCAGAATCCCGGCTGGCTCATACATCTATGCTCTGGTCTGGAACTCAACTGACAACAAGGTCTACTGCGCCAATCATGAGAGCGATAATGTCACGGTGATCGATGGGGCAACCGATAGCGTGATCACGACCATCCCGGTCGGTAAGGGGCCTCGTGCTTTAGTCTATAATGAGACTAATAACAAGGTCTACTGCGCTAATTATGAGAGCGATGATGTCACGGTGATCGATGGGGCAACCAATAGCGTGATCACGACCATCCCGGTCGGTAAGGAGCCTTGTGCTTTAGTCTATAATCCAACCAACAACAAGGTCTACTGCGCAAATTATGAGAGCGATGATGTCACGGTGATTGATAGCGTGATCACGACCATCCCGGTCGGTAAGGAGCCTTGTGCTTTAGTCTATAATCCAACCAACAACAAGGTCTACTCCGCAAATTATGAGAGCGATGATGTCACGGTGATCGATGGGGCAACCAACAGCGTGATCACGACCATCCCGGTCGGTGATGGGCCTCGTGCTTTAGTCTATAATCCAACCAACAACAAGGTCTACTGCGCAAATTGGTATAGCAATAATGTCACGGTGATCGATGGTGCAAGCAATAGCGTGATCACGACCGTCCGGGTTGATTACCACCCTTGTGCTTTAGTCTATAATCCGACCAACAACAAGGTCTACTGCGCTAATTATGAGAGTGATAATGTCACGGTGATCGATGGTGCAACCAATAGTGTGATCACGTTCGTTCCGGTCGGTGAGGGGCCTCGTGCTTTAGTCTATAATGAGACCAACAACAGGGTCTACTGCGCTAATTATTTGAGCGATAATGTCACGGTGATTCATGGGGAAAGCAATAGTGTGATCACGACCATCCCGGTTGGTTACCGCCCTCGTGCTTTAGTCTATAATCCGCGCTACAACAAGATCTACTCCGCTAATTATGAGAGTGATAATGTCACGGTGATCGATGGGGCAAGTAATAGCGTGATCACGACCATCCCGGTCGGTGATTGGCCTCGTGCTTTAGTCTATACTCCGGAGCTTTACAGTATCTACTGCGCTAATTATGGCAGTGCTGATGTCACGGTGATCGATGGGGCAGGCAATGGTGTGATCAGGATCATCCGGGTTGGTAACCGCCCTCGTGCTTTAGTCCATAATCCGACCAACCACAAGGTCTACTGCGCTAATTATGGTAGCAATACTGTCACGGTGATTCATGCACCAACCAATAGCGTGATCACGACCGTCCCGGTCGGTAAGAAACCATGTGCTTTAGTCTATAATCCGACCAACAACAAGGTCTACTCCGCAAATTATGAGAGTGATAATGTCACGGTGATCGATGGGGCAAGTAATAGCGTGATCACGACCATCCCGGTCGGTAAGGAGCCTTGTGCCGTAGTCTACAATGAGACCAACAACAAGGTCTACTCCGCTAATGAGGAGAGCGATGATGTCACGGTGATCGATGGGGCAAGCGATAGCGTGATCACGACCGTCCCGGTCGGTGAGGGGCCTTGTGCTTTAGTCTATAATCCCACCAACAACAAGGTCTACTCCGCAAATTATGAGAGCGATGATGTCACGGTGATTGATGGTGCAACTGATAGTGTGATTACAACCGTCCCGGTCGGTGAGGGGTCTCGTGCTTTAGTCTATAATTCGACCAACAACAAGGTCTACTGTGCTAATGAGGAGAGCGATGATGTCACGGTGATCGATGGGGCAAGCAATAGCGTGATTAAAACTATCCCGGTTGGTAATGGGCCTCTTGCTTTTGTCTGGAATCCTGCTCAAAACCGGACCTATGTGGCAAATTACTTTAGTGCGAGTATCTCAGTGATTCGGGATGAGGTGGTTATTGTAGAAGGTGCCGGGTTTGGGATGAAGGGAGTCGGGAATGAACTAACAGTGGCACCCAATCCTTGCTATTCCTCAACCAAAATCAGATACGGTCTTACAAAACCCTGTAATATCTCGCTTAAGATTTATAATATTGCTGGGCAATGTGTGAAAACCCTTGTGAGTGCGAAACAGAATACGGGCATTCACGAAGTCGATTGGCAAGGCGAGGATGATAGCAATCGCAGGCTTAGCCAGGGCATCTACTTCGTACGAATGGAGGCGGGTGATTTTTCAGCAACATCCAAAATTGTGCTGTTGCCTTAGTAATAATCAGGAGGCAGATTTTTACTCTACCCTCTGGAAGACTTATGGTAATGCAAAAACCAGCTCTAACCATCTTTAGCGCTTCTCCATAAATACCCTCGAAGGATTGCCATCTTTCACCATTTTGACCGGAAAGGATCCAATTTGCAGCGTTAGGCGGATGAGATATTCCCGTTTGTATACCCCGGGGTTTTTATTCACGTCCTCACGGTTGACCAAATAAATTAAAAAATTATAATTAAATACATGGAGGTGAAAAATGAGACGAGTCGTTCTCTTCTCCTTGGTGATAGTCCCGATCTGGGCCCAGGCGCCAAGATTCTATGCTCCTGAGACGCTAAAATCCTCCGGTGCCAATATTGATGTCGGTTACTATGGTGCCCCCTTTATCTATGACTGGGATGGTGATGGGAAGAAGGATCTGGTGACCGGTCAGTTTACCTCGGGTAAGGTCCGCTTCTATCGGAATGTCGGCCTTAATAATAATCCTATCTTCATGGGTTATGAGTACCTCAAGGCTGATGGAAAGGACATCACAGTCTACTCGGGTTGATGCCAGGGCTCAGCAATCGCAGTTTGCGATTGGAACGAGGATGGCAAGAGGGACATCATTGTTGGTGACCGGAGGGGTTACATGATGCTTTTCCTCGAGACCGGCAACGGTCTCACCCTGGCCGATACCCTCCGGGCTAATGGAACCAAGATCCTGGTGACCCAGAATGCCAATCCTGAGGTCAATGACTGGAATGAGGATGGTAAGAAGGATCTGATTGTCGGCGAACAGTTCTACGGTCCTCCTCCCGACACCGGTAACATCCGGGTCTATCTCAATGTGGGAACCAATTCCAATCCGATCTTCAGCAAGTATTTCAACATCTACTCCTCTGGTAAGCCGATCTACCACTATCGGGCCAACCCCAGGATCTATGATCTCGATCAGGATGGCAAGAAGGATCTGATCGTGGGCCAGAACGATGGTCGGGTATATTTTTATAAGAATGTCGGGACCAATGCCAATCCTCAGTTCAATGGCTATGAACTGCTCCGGACCATCGATAATACCATCATCGATGTCTATTATGGCTCCCGCTTCCACCTTGCCGACTGGAAAGAGGATGGTGACCCCGATCTCATTATCAGCGGCTACTATGGCTACATCATCTACTATGAGAATGCCACGGTTGAGGTTGAGGAAGGTTCCTCGCCACTTCTCGATTGCACCATCTGGCCCAATCCGATCCAGGATCAGCTCAATCTTAACATCGAGTTGAATGGGTCTGAGGATGTCTCGATCGGGATCTATGGCGTTGATGGCCGGCTGGTCTCGACTCCGATCAGGGGGAGGTTTGCTCAAGGATTTCACCGGTTCCGTATCGATGTCTCCAATCTGACCTCTGGAGTCTACTTTATCGAGGTCGCCACTGAGAAGAGGAGAGTCCGGGACAAGATCCTCATTGTCGATTAGAAGTTTGGGCTCAGGGGGCCTTGCCCCCTGAGCCCATAAATCCTTGTATTGGAATAGTCTCAGGTTATAATTAACCGTGGCGCCATTAATTGGGATAACAGTTAGTTACAACTGGGAAGAACGCCGCTTCTTTCTCGCCCGGGATTATGTGAATGCTATCGTGAGGTCCGGAGGGGTGCCATTGATGCTTCCGCTACTTGATCCCGGTGGGATCGACCAGGTTATAAAAGCGGTTGATGGGCTGCTCCTCTCCGGTGGTTTTGATGTCTCACCGATCTTATATGGTCGGGAGCCAAAGGGAGTAGGGAAGATCGACCCAGATCGGGATCGGTTCGAGATCGAGATTGTTCACCGGGCTTATCGGCGCAGACTACCGATCCTGGCGATCTGTCGGGGTATTCAGCTCCTCAATGTTGCCTTGGGCGGAACCCTGATGCAGCGCTTGAAAGGACTCAAGCACTTCCAGGAGAGCGAAAGATCAAAGCCCTCCCATTCGATAACCATTGAACCGGGATCGATCTTTTACCAGATCGCCCGTAAAAAGAAGATCCTGGTGAACTCATTCCACAACGATGCCATCGACAATCTCTCTCCCAAGCTCCGGCCAACCGGCTGGGCTGAAGATGGGATTATTGAGGTGGTGGAGGGGAAGAATCGAGCGAATATCTTGGGGGTTCAGTTTCATCCCGAATGTATGTTCGATTCTGATCCGGTGATGAGACGGATCTTTCAGTGGTTTATAAAAGTGGCTAATCGATCTTCTTACTCCAGGGGATAAAACCTCCTCCTTTTACCATCCAGATCATAAATGGAGAACCCAAGAGATCTCCGTTCTTATCGAACTGGATCATCCCGATCGAACCATCAAATTTATTATGGTGGATGAACGAGGAGAGGTCCTTACCTTTAGCCCGGAAATAGGCATCGATGAGGAGATTGGTGGCATCGTAGGCGTTGCAGGTGTAGGGTTCCACCTGGATTCTCTTCTCATGGGCAATGCGGAGAAAATGGACTGCGCTACCGAGCTGATGGATTGGGGGGCCAAAGGTAAAGTAGACCCCCTCGGCCCTCCCGCCGGTCAGTTTGAGGAATTCCTGGGTGGCGATACCATCCCCGGCGAGGAAATCGATCTTTTTTGGAATGAGCCTTAGGATCTCAGCGCCATCCTTATAGAGACCGGCAAAATAGACAAGATCAGGGAGTTTAAGAGGTAGCATGGCTTTGAGTTTTTCTAAAGGGGGATGGCCGGTCTCAAAGTCAACTCTTCCCACCACTCTGTTTTCCATTTCACTCTCGAAGGCATTAGCTAGACCTTGGGCATAGATCGATCGATCGGCAAGGATGAGGATCCGTTTCGACTTGAGATGTTCTTTGACGAAGTAACCGGCAATCTTCCCCTGGAGGTCATCTCGACCACAGAGTCGGAAGACATTGTCATAGCCGAGCTGGGTCAACTCTGGAGCGGTTGAGGAGGGTGTAATCATTGGTATCCTTGACTTGTGGTAGATTGGTGCTGCCGCAATTGAACAGTGGGAGTTCATATGACCGATGACACCGATCACACCCCGTTTGGTCAGATCCCGGGCCATGGCAACCGCCCTTGCCGAATCCCCCCGATCATCACGGACCAGAAGCAGAATCTTTGGGGCGATCGCATGTTCGTTATACTCATCCACCGCAAGCTCGACACCACGGACGATCGACCAGCCGAGATCGCGCCCGGATCCAGAAAGATCGGCCACGACCCCAATCTTGATCGGCCGTTCAACACAGGTGGTGGAAAGGATAATTGGAATGATCAGCAATCTCATATTCATAACCGCCTCCAGCTTTTTGATTCTAATTCATTTTCAGGAAAAAGTCAACCGATGATAATAACTTAACAGAGTGGTAGAATTGGTTGATCCGGTGATCTGGGGTTGGGAACAAGTTTCTTATCTCTCGGTGATATATGCCAGTCCATCTCTTCGAGTGGGATGGCACCCAGAAGTGGCTCAGCACCACGGGGCAGTTCGATTACACGGACTTGGCACACCCTCCCTTGGACTTCTATCTCGGCAATACCCATCACCCGATACAGATGTTCACCGCCATCGGCAGTATAAACCTTGACTTCTCCCAATTCTTCCAGCTTGAGTTTCTCGATCAAATCCGCAGGTAACGAAAGCTCAAGTGCACCAGAATCGACAAGTTTCTCTGGGCGAAGAAAACGGTTCTGCGATCTTAATATCCCCACTCCTCTCTCAAGTAGACCTTCCGCCGGCAGTCCGGACAGAGGATCCGAATGTGGTCAGATCGATAGGGGCGCACCTCTCCCGGTGCCGGAGCGATCTCCCCACCAAGGTCGTAGGACTTGGTGAGGAAGAGGGTGGGATTGGCATAGGATAACTCACCGAGACGGTCAGCGAGCCAGATTAGATGATCCCGGGCGGTGATCTTCTTACCGCAGATCTCACAGAAGGCGAGCTCCTTCTCGATCACCTCCCCGAACTCTTCTTTTCTAATCCGGGAGAGTTCATACTCTGGGGTATGATAGATCCCCTCTCCGGTAATACAGGCTTCAACACAGAGGGAGCAGAAGATGCAACGCTCCGGGTGGTAGATTAGTTTTCTTACCCTTCCCTGATCGATCGTCTCCCTCGCCTCGGTTGGGCAGACCTCAGAACAGGCACCGCAGCCGACACACTTCTCCTCCCGGAACTTAATATAACCACGGAAGGTTGGCGCGGCCGGTTTCGGTTTCTTGGGGAAGGGGTGGGTATAAGGGCCTTTGAATATTGCCCGTAACGCCTCACCCAGTTCTCGGAGCTTAGGTTTTTTCACCTCACACCTCGAGTTAAAGGGGTAACAGAGGGCTGAGAGGAGGCTGATAGAAGGCTATTAAGGGGAAGATTATTCATTGACGCTCCTTCGCTAATGCTTTCTTGGTTTTTAAAGCCTGAATTAGACGATCCAATAGATACATTGTACCAACAGCACAATTCATCATCTGTGATATAACCCTTCCGTTTGATCCGACGAACTCTCTCACGTAATTCCCCAATTGATCTCTTGCTATAATGTAAAAATCTTAGATACTCACCCAGAGAACCACTGTAATATCCTTCAACAAAGTTGGCTCCGATTGAATCTGAAGCATTATCTATCTGAGACTTCATTCTAAATTCATGTTTAGGTATTCTTTTTAAAATTTTTTGGACAATTATATCAAGTTTATCGATGTTCTGCCAGACGATCATCTTCTCATGGCCTCTCAGCTTTCCCTTTCGTCCTTTGTAGCCTTCTTGAGCCATTTCAAGCCCTCTTAAACCCTCTATCTGTCTTCAATCCTCTCACCACCAAGCTTTTCCTTACCATATCGGTCGAGAACCGATCCTTTCCAGAGTTTGATCCCGAAGATGATCGAACCACGCATCAGGGCATGGGCACCAACCGGTGAGGTGAGGAGGATGAAGAGGCCACAGATCAGGGCCTTGATCCCCATCGGGGTGAAACCGTGGATCAAGAAGATGCCGATCATAATACCGAAGGTTCCTAAGGTGACACATTTGGTTGAGGCCTGGAGTCGGTTGTAGACATCGGGGAAGCGGATCAGGCCGAGACAGCCGAGGATATCGAATGCGATTCCGATCCAGATGATGATCCAGCCGATGGTCTCAATCATCGAGCCTCCTCTTACCCAGATACTTGGCCAAGGCCAAAACCCCGATGAAACTGAGGATGGTGAGGGCGATGGCAAGATCTAAGAGGTAGGGGAGCTTAAACAGGACCGCCATCAGTGCTGTGATACCGACAAATATGATTCCCATGATATCGACCGCAACCATCCGATCTGAGATGGTCGGTCCGAGCAGGATCCGATAGAAACAGAGAAAGGCGCAAAGGGCCAGGAATGAGATCATGACGATCATTCGAATATCCTCCTTAAGATCTTCTCAAAGGGACGGGCGATGATCCTCGATGCCCCTTCTACATCCTGTGCCCGGACATCGATCCAGTGAATATAGAGATATTCACCATCGATATCGCAGGTCATCGTTCCCGGAGTCAGGGTGATCGAGTTGGCCAAGAAGACCTTGGCGGTATCGGTCTTTAAGATGGTTTTGATCTTGACGATCCCGGGATTGATCGGTCGGTCAGGATGGAGGACACGGAAGGCAACATCCAAATTGGCCCGGATCATGAACCAGATGAAATACGGGATATAGACCAGAAGCCAGAACCACCGGTGGGGCTGGAGGAAACGAATCGGATGGCGGGTGAAATAGCCTCCATAGATGAGAGTGGTGAGTAGGGAGGCCAGGAGTCCGGCAATCACCGAAGACCAGTGGAGGGTGAGGGTCAAAAGGAGCCAGAGGCCAAAACCGAAGATGAAGAAGATCACCATCTATCCCCCCAGGATGGCACGACCATAACCGGTCCCATTCAAAAGGACCTTGGTGGCGGGAATGATCAGGCTATTGAGGAGACCCTGGAACCCGAATCCGAAGAGGATCATGAGGATTACTAAGAAGAGCATCGACAATCTCATTGAGAATGGGGTCTCCGGTGTTGAGACCTCCTTGGTGGTGAAGTAGACCTTCCTGATGATCTTCAGGAGATAGGCGAGGGTGAATACCGAGAGGATCGCAAGGAGGATGGCAAGCCAGTAGAGCTTTGCCTGGCAGGCACCGATGATGATGAAGAGTTTGGGGAAGAAACCGACCAGAGGGGGGAGGCCGGAGAGGGACAATGTCGCCAGACGATAGGACCAGGCGGTTATCCCCATCGTCTTACCAAGACCGGCCAGCTCTTCAAGATCCCGCTTACCAGTCGCATATACTACCGCTCCCGAAGTTAAGAACAGGAGGGACTTGGTAATGGCATGGGCGAGGATGTGGAAGAGACCACCGGCGATGGCCCAGAAATTTCCGATCCCAATTCCAACCATGATGAATCCAATCTGGGCGATGGTGGAGTAGGCCAGAAGCCGTTTATAATCTCTCTGGCGGGAGGCAATAATGCCACCGAAGAAGACCGAGACGAGCCCTAAGAAGATGAGGATATGGAAGAAGATTGGACTGTTCTGAGGGGTTAGTCCAAAGACATTAAAGCTGAGACGGATGAGGGCATAGACCCCGAGGACCTTGACAAAGATTCCGGAAAGGATTGCCGAAACCGGGGCCGGGGCCGATGGGTGGGCGTCAGGGAGCCAGGAGTGGAAGGGGAAGAGGGCAGATTTGATCGCAAAGGAGAAGAGGAGGATGGCGGCAACAAACCAGAAGAGCTGATCCCTTCCGGCTACGGAGAGGGTATTGGCGAGATCGGCCATATTGAGGGTCGAGGCCCGGCCATAGAGAAGGGCGATGGCGAAGAGGAGGAAGAGGGAGGCGATCTCACCCATCACCATATATTTGAATGCCGCTTCCAGCTCCTCCTTCTCAATCCCGAAGGCAACCAAGGCATAGGAAGAGATGGAGGCGATCTCGACAAAGACAAAGAGATTGAATATGTCACCGGTGATCGCTACCCCCATCATCCCGGCGGTGATGAGCATAAATAGGGTATAGAATTTGACCCGACCGGTGAAGTGTTCCAGGTAGCGAATCGAGAATATCGAAGCGGCGAAGACGACAATCGCAATTGAGATCACAATGAGTGCGGAGAGATGGTCATAGACCATCGTGATGCCAAGCGGGGGCGGCCAGCCTCCCATCTTGTAGATGATTACCTCACCCTCCTCAAAGAGATTGAGACTGTAGAAGGATAAGAAGAGGAGGATGGTGGTGATACTGTTGGCGATGAGATCAGAGAATCCCCTCCAGATCTTACTCAGGATCGGAATGAGGAAGGCACCGGCAAGGGGCAGGGCAAAGAAGAGCGGTAAGAGATTCATCCCTTCAGCTCCTTGATCTTGGTGATATCGAAGGTCTTATGTTTCTGATAGAGCTTGATCGCGAAGGAGAGCATAAGTGCTGTGGTCGCAAGACCGATGACAATTGCGGTGAGGACTAATGCCTGAGGGATGGGATCGACAAAATTCTTGGGACCATCAACCTGGGTGATGATTGGGGCAAGGGCACCCTTCTTAAAACCAACCAGAGCGAAGAAGAAGTTGATCGCATACTCTAAGATGGCAAAACCGATTATGATCCTGATGAGATTGGTCTTGGTGACGATGGCGTAAAGACCGATGATGATCAGGATGAGAGTGGTGATGAAGAAGAACATCACTCCTCCAGGAAATACTTGGTTGCGGCCAAGGCTAAGAAGATTGAAAAGAGTCCAGCACCAACTTTGATCGATATCGCAATGTTGGAGAGCGGGATCGTTCCGGCGGAAAGGAGTTTGAGCGGCAGCCCCTGAGGTAGGAAGTTCAAGAAGAATAGGCTCCCCAGGAAGAGGCCAAAGAAGGCAATTCCGATGAAGAAGAGGGCACCGATACTTTCGAAGATCGAGGCGATAAAGAACCTCTTCTTTTCACCCGATTCATCGGTCCCATAGGCCAGGACAAAGAGGACAAAGCTGCCCGCGATGATCACCCCTCCGGCAAATCCTCCACCCGGAGTCAGATGGCCGTGGAGAACGATATAGATCCCGTAGAGGAAGATAAAACCCCCGATAATCGATGCGATCTTCCGGACGATGAGACTCACCACTTCCTCCCCAGCTTGCGCATCACGGTCAGGACCCCAATTACTGCGGTGAAAAGAACCGTTGCCTCACCAAGGGTATCGAGGGCCCGGTAATCGAGAATCACAGCTGCAACCAGATTGGCAGCACCGGTTCCGGGGATACCCATCCGGATATACTCAGAAGCAACCTTCATGATCGGGACCCCAAACTGAGGGAGGAGAAGGAGGGCCCTCACCCCGAGGATGAAGAAGACGATGGCGAAGATGGCGTAAGCCAGGACCGGTAGGGTGAGGGGTGTCCGATCGAGCGTCTCATCAACATGGGTAGTCTTTAGGATTACTGCGACCATAAATACCAAGGCCAGCACCTCGACAACGATCTGGACGATGGCTAAGTCCGGGGCCATGAGCAAGACGAAGCCGATCGCCACCCCCATCCCCACTGCACCCAAGGAGATGATGGCGGCGAGGAGGTCCTTGATCTCGATTGCGATGATCGCAGTTATGATCATGAATAGGGCGATGATGCCAAGGATGAACATGCTACCTCACCAGAGAAACAGGAAAAGGAAGAAGAGGCCCAAGAGGAGCCAGCTGAGATAGTTGGGCAGGATACCACTATGGGCCTCAGAGCCGACACCACCGGCAATCCGATAGATGGCGGCAATAACCTCGTAGAACTTCTGGATAAGGAATTCAATCACCTTACCGGCCACAATACCAAGGCTGGTAAAGATTCCCACCAGATAATTGTAGAAATCGAATGCACCGCCCTTTCCAAAGGTGTAGATCTTCTCCAGCATATAGATCTGAGGGAGTGAGGAGTAGAAATGGGTACCGGGGATTCGCCCCTCCTCACTATCGATCTCCTCACCACCGATAAAGATCTTCGACTCCTTGGCCCGTAGTGCGGTCCCGAATAGATAGATGAGGAGACCGATTAGTAGGCCGATCAGGAGCAGAATAGTAGCGAGGACTGGTTGCCAGAAGCCGAGGGCTTCGATTCGGGTGGGGAGGATTGGCTGGATGATCCGGGCGATCGGCACCGAATAGGCAAAGACACCAAAGACGATCGCCCCAACGGCCAGAAGTAGTGGCGGGAACCATCCATTGACCGTGGCCTCCTGGATCCGATCAAGATCGAGATCCTTGGGTGGTTCTGAGAGGAAGGTTGCATAGAGTAGTTTGAGGATATAGGCGAGAGTGAGGACGCTCCCAAACATCGCTGCAATGAGGAAGGCGGGCCAGAGCCAGTGTGATCTCGACTGGATGATCGCCTGATAGATCATCCATTTCGAGCAGAAGCCAGAAAGCGGTGGCACCCCGGCGAGGGCAAGACCAGAGATGAGGAAAGAGAAGAAGGTGATGGGCATTACCTTAGCCAGGCCTCCGAGATCCTCCAAGTTTGATCGACCGGTTGCCGCCTCAACCGACCCCAAGGTGAAGAAGAGGCCGGTCTTGTAGATGATATTATTGAACATGTGGAAGAGGGCGCCAGCGATCCCGATCGGATGGAGCGTCCCCAGACCAACAATGATGTAACCCGCCTGACCGATTGTCGAATAGGCGAGAGTCCTCATTCCGTTGGGTTGGATCAGGGCCATGAAGACGCCGATTACGATCGTGATCGAACCGATGATCATAATCAGTAGCGCAATTGAAGGGCTGGGAATGAAGATCCTGGTGAGGAGTCTGATCAGGAGATAGGTGCCCAGGATCTTATCCAGGACCGAAGGGAGGAAGGCCATCGTGGCTGGAGGAACGACATCGGCCGATTTCGGTATCCAGGTGTGGAAGGGGAAACCACCGATCTTGCCCACCCCTCCGGCCAGAATGAGGATGAATCCGGCGATGGCGATCGGTGAGGTGAGGGGCTTGGGGAAAGGCGGGGTGAGGGAACCGATCCCGATCGTGGTGAGGAGGAGAACGATCCCGAGCAGCATGGCGAAGTCGGAGGCACCGAGGAGGAAGAGGGCCTTCTGGGCCGCGGCCGAGGGATCACGACCCTCCTTTCCAACCAGAAGCAGGCCGAAGACAATGGCGAGGAGGAAGCCCCAGAAGAAGAGGAAGAGGATGAGATCGCTGGAAAGGAGGGCACCAAGGCTTATCCCCAAGGCGATCGGGATATAGACGAAAAAGCGATCACGGATCTTCTGATTGATTGCATAGAGGACAACCAAGAAGGTGAGGACGGAGGTGGCGATGGATAGTGTTACACTCAAAAGATCGAGTTGGAAGATAATCGGGACCGGTGGGGTGAGACGGATGGTGAAGGAACCAGGAAGAAGGCCTAAGAGTTGGATAGAATAGTAGGTTGAGATAGCCGAACTGATGAGGGCAAGCCACCTCGATATCCTCTTGATCACCATCCCGATCAGACCGAAGACGATCGGGGTGAGGATGAGATCGGTAATCAGAGCCATGACTTCATCACCCCTTCAATCCAGGGATTGGGTATGATAACAGCGATACCGGCCAGGATCGTTACCACCGCAAGGATAAGGACGAGAACGATCATCCCGCTCACCGGAGAAGGGCTCACCTCAAGGGTCGTCTTACCCTTAAAGATGCCGTTGTAGAGTCTCAGGAAGTAGAGGAGGGTGAAGAGGGCGCCACCGACCGTAAGTGCAGCCAGGACAAGATTGACCTTCAGGACACCGATGATGACATAGAGTTTGGCAAAGAAACCGATAAAGGGTGGAAGACCAACGACCGAGCCGGCGAGGAGGGCAAAACCCGGGCCCAGAGTAGGCATCACCGGTCCAAACCCGATCCCACCCAGCTCAACAGCCTTGGTCCGCTCCTCAACGATACCAACCGCATAGAAGATGCCCGGTTTGGATAGGCTGTGACCAATGATATAGAGGAGACCACCAATAATCCCATAGGTCCCACCGGCGGCAAAACCGATGAGAATGAAGCCGAGCTGAGAGATGGTGGAGTAGGCCAGGATGCGACGGATCCGATTCGTGACCAGAGCGGTCCCTCCACCAATAAGGATACTGCCGGCGGCAATAACCATGACGGTGAGATAGAAATTTTCCGGAAGTGAGAAGGTCTGGCGGAAGAGCCTCAGGAAGAGGATGAGGCCGAGATTCTCTGAGATCGATGCCAGCATTGCTGCCACCGGGATCGGGGCTGACTCATAGGCATAAGGGAGCCAGACATGGAGGGGAACGGTGGCTGATTTGGCCAGGATCCCGACCAGGATGAGATAGGCAGAGGCAGGTGGAAGGGAAAGCCCCTTCATCCGAGTGAGGTCAAAAGTGCCACTCTGGGTATAGATCAGTCCAAGTCCAACCAGCATGATTACCGCGGCGAAGAAGTTGATCAGGAAGGTCCTTTCCGCATGTTCAATATCCTCATCCCTGCGATGGAAACCAACCAGTCGCCAGATGGCAAAGGTGTTGATCTCCCAGAGGGCGTAGAGGAGGATAAGATTTCGGGCATAGAGGAAGCTAATTCCGGATGCAGCCAGAAGAAGGAGGATTACATAGTATTCGGTCTTAAACCCAAACCTTCGGATTGATATCAGTGAATAGATGAGGGAGAAGAGGGTGATGAGGGAGAAGAGGCAGGTTAGGGTTAGGGCCAACCCATCAACCTCGAACGAGAGCCAGATCGGTCCACTCATCGCCGATACCTCTCCCTCAGCATCCTGGTCTTGGCCCAGGATCTCTCAAGAAGCTCCTTGCCACCACCGATCACTTTGCCATCCTGGATAATTACGGTCCGCTCGGTGCAGCAATAACAGGGATCGACCGCTGCCAGGACCAAAGCGGCATCGGCAATCGAATAGCCGACCACCGCAACCTCATTGGAAGGGATATTATTATAGCTCGGGGCCCGGACCTTGTGGCGGACCGGGCTCTTACCGCCATCGGAGCGGACATAGTGGAATACTTCCCCCCGTGGTGCCTCATGGCGACCGATCCCTTCACCTCTCGGGATCTCATCGACCCTTACCTCAATCTCCCCCTCGGTCATCTTTTCCAAACAACCCCTGATGATCTTGATCGACTCCAGACATTCTAAGAGCCTCACCTTGGCCTTGGCCAGAACATCGCCCTCATCAAAGACGATGATATCCCAGGGGACAAGGTCATAGGCAGCATAGGGGTCGTCCTTCCTCACATCGATCGCAACCCCGGAACCCCGGGCGGTTGGACCGACCACAGAATAGGCGATCGCCTGTTCTCTGGTAAGAATCCCGACCCCTTCGAGCCGGGCCCGGATGACCGGATCATCCAGGATCGCATTGGTGAACATCAGGGTCTTCTCCTCCAGCTCATTCAGGACCCTCTCGATCGCGGGATAATCCTCCTTTCTGATATCCCTCCTCACCCCACCGATCTTATTTATCGCATAGTGGTTCCGATTACCACAGATGAGTTCACACAGATCAAGGAGCGGCTCCCGATATCGCCAGACCCACATCCAGACCGTATTATATCCGATGAAGTGGCCGGCCAGTCCGACCCAGAGAAAATGGGAATGGATCCGCTCCAGTTCACCGACAATAGTCCTTATATACTTGGCCCGTTCCGGGATCTCGATCCCGGCCAGATCCTCGACCGCATTGACATAGGCGAAGGGATGGGAATCGGAGCAGATTCCACAGATCCGCTCGACCAAGAAGGTTACCTGATCGAAGGTCTTGCGCTGAGAGATGAACTCATGGCCACGGTGGTTATAGCCGATATTGATCTCAAGACCGACGACCTTCTCCCCTTCTACAATCAGCTTGAAGAACTCCGGTTCTTCCTGGAGCGGGTGGTAAGGACCGATCGGAACGACCCTACGCATAATCCCTCCGGAGCGGATATTTCCCTCTGGGCCAGTCCTCAGCGGTAAGGAGGGGTCTGGGATCGGGATGGTTCTTGAACTCGATCCCTAAAAGCTCCATGATCTCCCGCTCGATCCACTTAAAGGCGGGATACCACTGACCCAAAGACTCCTGCCAGGGTTCATCCTTGGGAATCTTCGCCTTTACCGTGTAGATGATCCCGGTCTCATCCTCGGAGAAGTGGTAGAGGATCTCGAAGCACTCCCGGGTATCGATACCGGTTGCGGTCGAGAATCTCAAACCCTTCTCCTCAAAGAGATAACGGCAGAGAGGGATTGAGGTCTCGCGACCTACGGTCAAGTAGATTCGTTTATCATTATGGATCTTCACCTCTGCCTCGGGGAACTTCATCTTGATCTCCTCGATCATAGGTTCTTCAGGGCCTTCACCACCCCGGCGATGATCGTCTCCGGTTTGGGCGGACAGCCGGGGATGTAGACATGGACCGGGAGGTGCTTATCATAGGGACCGGTAACATTATAGGAGACGGAGAAGATATTGGGATGGCAGGCACAGGTTCCAACCGCAATCACCAAGCAGGGCTTTGGGGTCTGCTCATAGACCCGGAGCACCCTGGGTAGATTCTTCCGGTTGAGGATTCCGGTAACGAGAAGGGCATCGGCATGTCTTGGAGATCCGACCAGGAGGATGCCGAACCTTTCCACATCAAATCTGGGGGTCAGGGCATCCAGGATCTCGATATCGCAGTTGTTACATGGTGCTGCGGCAACATGGAAGACCCATGGCGATTTTTTTAATCCCCAGAGTTTGATACCCATCACAACCCCACCAATGCCAGGATCAGGCCGATAAGGGATAGAATACCGAGCCCGATCCAGAAGAACTTGAGGGCCTGATCGATCCGGAGTCTGGGATTGGTATTCTTGATCAGGACGATAAGGACAACGATCACCAAGAATTTAACAATGGACCAGGGGCTGGCCATACCACCCCAGAGGATAGTAATCAGAAAGACCGGGAGGACAAAGAAGAGCATTGCCCTGGTCAGTTTGAAGATGGCGAGGGCGACACCGGAATACTCTAAGTAGGGGCCAGCCATAATCTCCTGTTCCGCCTCTGGGATGTCGAAGGGGACGAAGGTGAGCTTGGCCTGAGTAACAATGAGGAAGACCAGACCGGCGATAACGCCGGAGAAGGAATAGAGGAGAGGGCCATAGAGCTTCTGGTGGATGATGATCTCACCGATCTTCAAAGATCCGGTTTTGATCACAGCAATTGCAACGGCAATAAGGAAGGGAAGCTCGTAGCCGAAGAAGAGGGTCATCTCTCGTGAGGCACCGACACTACTGAGTGGATTCCGGGCCGATGCACCACCAATGATTACTGAAAGTGGTGGTAGTGCCAGGAGATAGATGATGACGATAATATCACCAACAAAAGATAGGTCGGGATGGAAGTTCATAAGGAAGAGCATGGTCGACACGACATTAACCCCGATAAGCCCTAAGAATGGGGCTAAGAGAAAGGCAACTTTCGATGCCCCCTTAGGTACGAAGGTCTCCTTTAATAAGAGCTTGATAAAATCGGCATAGGGTTGATAGATCGGAGGTCCGACCCGCCACTGGATCCGGGCGGTCACCTTCCGATCGATCCAGGTGAGGAAGAGGCCGATGCCACCGGTGAAGAGAAGGCCGGGATAGATTACGAAGTTGATGATCGCCTTTATCATCGGGTCCTCCGGAAGAAGGGGGATCGGGAGGAGATCATGATCCCGGTCTCAACCTTTTCAAGTTCATCCCTGGTGATGAACCTCAAAGCACCGGTGGGACAGGCACTGACACAGCGGGGACCGGTCTCAAGATCGGGACAGTAGTTGCATTTCTGGGCAACATGAAAGGAGAGGGGTGGTGGCATCACCCCGAAGGGACAGGCGATGACACAGGAGAGGCAGCCGACACAGTGGAAGAGAGCCCGCTCAATCCGACCATCCCCCTTCCGCTCCAGGGCCTCGGTCGGACAGGCGTTGAGACAGAGCGCATTCTCGCACTGACGACAGGCGGCCGGTAGGGCAACTTCGGGTTCCAGCTCAGCGATGTTGATTCGGAACTCACCGAAATGGGCATAACAGGCAGCACTGCAGGAGTGGCAGCCGATACACCGGTCGAGATCTAAGTAGATCTTCCTCTCCATAGCCTCACCTCGGTCGGGATAAGATTACTTCCCGAAAAGGAGAAGAGCGGCCAGGTCTGGGGGGAGTCGATTGGGATAGTGGCCACTCCCTCGGGAAGCAGCGGATGAACTCTTGGCTCAGCCTCGATGCTGTAGCTCTTGGTGCCAACACGGACGGTATTATAATCGGTAAGCCTCATTCTGACCAGATCCTTCTGACTTAGCCAGATCCAGAGCGGTCTCTGAAAAAGATCGCGAAAGTGGATTGGTGAGGGAACACCATAAAGGGTAATTGTTCCCTTACCCTTCTTTCCTCTCCCTTCAATGCGACGGAAGAGGAAATCATCATCAACAACCACCGGTTCATAGCGAAGGGGTTTGATACCGGTGGCGATCATACCGATCAATTTCTCAATCGGATAGACCCCTGATGGGGGTGGGAAAGGTTCCGCAGTCTCAAAGCCACCCACCGTCCGCACCTTTCCTCCCTTCTCGGCACTAATTGCCGCCGGGAGGAGGATCCAGCCCCGCTTGGGCTCGATGGTGAAGGTGGTGGTGGTGATCAATCTCACCCCCTTTAAAAGATCGGCGAAGTAGAGGAGTTCATCACCGAAGTTGAGGATGAGTTTTATCTTCCCACCCTTCACATCCCGGATCAGATCCTCAAATGTGCCATCGCCGGACCAACCAACCTTTGTGGTAATGGTGATCACCTTCTTCTTCAGAGAGCGAGCTAAATACTGGAGGGCGAGACCGGCCGCAACCGGATCTGAAAACCGGGCTGGAGTTATCGCTCCGATGATGAGGGTCGGATGCTCTTTCACATCTGCCACCATCGATGCAAACTCTTTTCGCTCCAGGACCTCGGTTAACCCCTTCGCCTCCTCACCCGGAGAAAGAGGGAGGAAATGGTCGGCAAAGGAGACGATCCGGGAGGGTAATGAATCGAGGTGGTAGAGAACGGTCCCCTTCCGATAGCGGAAGTTGAGGATGGAGTTAGCGATGATCGGACCGGCCTCAAAGAGACTGCCGAAGGTGATCAATCTTTCGGCGGATTCAATCTCGGAGAGGTTTCCTACCGTAACCCCATCGAGCTGGAAATCGCCTCCACCCAGACCGATCGGGATGATCCGGACCTTAAGCGCCCGGGCCAATCCCCTGATCAGCTGAAATTCATCTAAGGTCAGCTCACTGCCCACCGTGATCACCATCGACTCCTGATAACGGGAGATAAGATCCTTTATCTTCTTAATTGTCGCCTCCCAGGAGGTGGGTAGGAATTCAACCACCGGGTTGGTGAGACGACGGCCACTCTTCAAGAGGATCTCATTGGCACAGCCCCGGGCACAGAGTCTTCCATCCCTATAATTGAGGCCAATAATTCCGAGGTCATCGGTATCGACCGCAAATCGGCAGGCGAGGTTGCAGTAGCTACATCTCATAAGAAGGGATCCTCCTTAAGATCCTTGATCATATCCCAGGTGAGGACCGGACCATCCTTACAGACATAATAGGGGCCCAAGCGGCAGTGGTTGCACTTGCCGATACCACAGGACATATTCTTCTCCATCGAGAGATAGATCGTCTCCGGAGCAAAACCGGCCTCAACCAGTCTCATGGTAACAAACTTTAGCATGATCGGAGGTCCGCAGACGACCGCAACGCTATTCTTAAAGTTGACCGGAATCTCCTCTAAGATTACCGTTACCACCCCGGTCGGTCCCTTCCAGGTCTCATCGCCGACATCGACCGTCTGGACGATATCAAGCTTCTTCACTTTTTCCCACTCGGGGAAGAGGCGTTTATAGACGATATCCTTAGGGGTCCGGGCCCCATACCGGAGATAGATCCTCTTGAAATCTCGGACCCGATCGAGCAGGGCAAGGAGGAGAGAACGGAGCGGGGCCATACCGACCCCACCACCAACGATGAAGATCTCCTTCCCCTTCCAGCTGTCGATCGGATAGGGCTTACCATAAGGTCCCCTGATCCCTAAGAGATCGCCGGGTTTGAGTTCGAAGAGGGCGGAGGTAACCCTCCCCACCTTCATGATGGTGAGTTCTAACTTCTCTGGATCATTAGGATTGGAGGATGGAGTGAACGGGGCTTCACCAACACCGGGAACGGTCAGCTCCACGAACTGACCGGCCTCAAAATCGATCGGCTTGGAATCGAGGACAAAGGTCCTTATCGTAGGCGTCTCCTCAATCACTTCCTTAAGACGGCAGGGCAGTGGGGTGTAGGGGTTCTTCACTGCCATACGATCTCCCTGATGTCGATATTGGCCGAGCACCCCTTAAGACAACGGCCACAACCGGAGCAGGCGAACCGGTCATGATACTGTTTAAAATATTCGAACTTGCAGTGGAAACGGTTCTTGAATCGTGATAGGAAGTCGGGTCTCGGATTCATTCCACCCCCGACCCGAGCATAGGCAGCATAATAGCAGGCATCCCAGACCCTGATCCGGTCAAAACCCTTCTTGGCCTTGACATCGTAGAGGAGGAAGCAGTAACAGGTTGGACAGGCAAAAAGGCAGCTGAAACACTCAACACAGCCATCAAGTTTCTCCATCCAAAACTCATCATCATCGGGTAGTTGCTCCCTAAGTCGCTTGCCCCGATTTATCTCCTCAAGGCGGGCCATGGCTCTCTTTCTCGACTCCTCCCGGGCCTTAAGCTGGCCCTCGGTTGGCTCCGATCCCAAACCCTTACTCTCCAGGAACTCTTTACCCCGCTTCGAAACTGGATCAATGAGATAGCCATCATCCAAGGGGGTGAGATTGAGATCGCTCCCGGCCTCGACCCAAGGGGTGAGATCTACGAGGTTACAGAAACAGGACTCTGCCGGGGTGGGACAATCGACCGAGATAAGAAATAGCTGTTTCTTCCGCTCCAAGTAGAAAGGATCCTGGAACTCGCCCTGACCGAATATCCGATCATAAACCCAGACCCCATAGATATCGCACTGCTTGGGTCCGATCACAATCTGTTCCGGTATCGACTTCCTCACCTCCTTGGGAAAGGAGGCGACAAACTCCGAGGGGGGGAAGAGGAAGTTCTTAAGTGAAGATGTGGGACGGATTCCGGCCAGGGCGTCATGGTCGACATTCCCATCATACCGGTGGTAATTGATTCTCTCCCCGGTTCGATAGGGAAGATAGACCGTTTTGGTCTCGGCCAGCCTCCTGATCAGTTGTTCCAACTGGGATCGGGAGAGGAATCTCATCCGGTTACCCTGGCTAAGATCTCATCGATATCCCCATCCCTCAGGTGGCGGTTGACACCGAAGAAGAGTACCGGGGCGTGGGTGCGAAGCCTGAGGTAGTCGATGAGGGTTGAGATCGGGAGAGAATGGGTTGTGATCGAGCAATCCCTGCTGGGGGAGGTAGTAAGGATGAAATCTCTATCAGATCTTATCGCATCGGTGAGGACGATCAGATCCGGATCGAGACCAACTACTTTTTCCAGATAATTCTCGGGATAGAGTCCAGCCTCAACAACCTTAAAACCCAATTCCTGCAACCGTTGAGCAAGATAGAGGCCGCGAGAGTCAGGAACGACTTCCCAATTCCCAATCGCCAGACAGACCGGGCGTTTATATCCTCTCAGTAGCTTGCTCATCATATCACACGTCAAAGCGTAAGCATTTTATTGAGGGGGGAGAGATTGTCAATATCCCCAATTCAAAAAATTTTGAGATTGACCCCAGATCCGCTCCAGATAAGATCTTAGGTGGCGGTTGATCCCAAGGAAGCTGCAGAGAGGGTAAGGGAGAAGGTTGTCAAAGGATTGATGAGGAGATACTATCGGGTGGGGAGGACCGGCCGGTTCTACGGCGGGATCGCCACTGCGGACTGTTGCGGCTGTAACCTCGCCTGTATCTTCTGCTGGTCGAACTACCCGAGAGAACATCCTGAGATTGGGCGATTCTACCAGCCCGAGGAGATCGGCCGAATCCTTATCCAGAAGGCGAAAAAGAAGGGCTACCACCAGGTTCGGATTAGCGGAAATGAACCGACCTTAGCCAAGGATCATCTGATGAGGGTGATTGAGATCGTCAACCGGTCCGGCCTCATCTTCATCTTAGAAACCAATGGCACCCTTATCGATTCCGATTTTGCCAAGGACCTGAGGGATTTCTCCCACCTCCATGTCCGGGTCTCACTCAAGGGGGCAAATGAAGAGGATTTTGCTCGACTCACCCAGTCCGACCGGGTCGGGTTTCAGCTCCAGCTTGATGGACTCAGCCACCTCATCTCC
>Ga0180300_10000032_pt1 | contig 46576 bp, 40 predicted proteins | sample GuaBasSediGuay15_FD_121798 | JGI IMG/M metagenome (GOLD analysis project Ga0180300, IMG submission 121798) | Subseafloor sediment microbial communities from Guaymas Basin, Gulf of California, Mexico - Guay15, Core 4569-2, 21-24 cm | ecosystem: Environmental > Aquatic > Marine > Hydrothermal...
CTCTCCCTGATAGGAGTTCTGCTATTGCGCTATAAAATAAGCTATGTTTTCGAGATTCCATGGCTACTCCATTTATTAAGGCCTTTAATATGGGATTGCTAATCCTGTTGGCTAATTCCTGTATATCTGCTGAATATTCACTCTCCTTATTGATCATCTCCTTTACGATCTTGAGCATTTCCGAAGATTTCATAATGCCTTTGCACCCGTGTGAATAATGTCTATCACAAATTATAAAGGTTTCTGACGAAGGTATGTTCTAATGGACGATGTTACTCTCCTGTTGTATTACTCCTTCATCCTTCTATATAGGAACCTCCCGTACTTGCTCCTTATTAGGAGCTCGTTCTCTCCATGACTTCGTTCTACTCTACCTATTACTTGGGCTCCTACGCCGTACTTCTCCGATATGTCTATTACATCATCTGCAACATCTTTTGGGACTATTATTTCAAATCCTATGCCCATGTTAAACACCTGGTACATTTCTCTCCATGAGACCTTTCCCTCTCTTTGAATGAGCTTGAATATAGGATCTGGCTCTGGGAGATTATCCTTTACGTATCTTATGCCTCTTCCTAATCGAAGGATCTTCGTAAGACCTCCTCCTGTATTATGACATAATCCTTTAACATAATCATGATATTTCGCTATTATCTCCGCTATTATTGGTGCATAGATTCTGGTTGGCGACAATAGTGCCTCCCCTATTGTCATTCCCAACTCGTCTATATATTCGTCTACTGAATGTGTTCCATAGTACTTTCTCTTGACGAGTTCTTCCCCTAATTCAGGATATTTTTCGTAGTATTCGTGTTTAAGTAGGACATGTCTAGCTAAGGTGAGTCCATTACACATTATACCGCTATTCTCTCTATCTTCATACTTGGCTTTCCCTCCGCTCCTCAATCCTACGATGACATCGCCTTCAGTAATCTTGCTACCATCTATTACTTGGTTTATTTTAACCCTTGCAAAGAGTGCCCCTACTACGTCAAGAGTTCGAGTCTGATCCGGTAAGTCTGCTGTCTCTCCTCCTGCAAATATCGGAGTTATTCTAAACTCCCTTTCGATGGCCGATAGTTTCTCGAATACTTCCTTAAATCCAGAGCTCATCTCCTTAAGTACTATGTCACGTGGTATTCTAATAGCATTCAACGCTATGTAGTCTGCAAAGACTATTGGCTTGGCTCCAACTGCAATTACATCGTCTATATTCATAGCTACTACGTCCTGTGCTAATCCTTTAAACCAACCATGCCCTTTCATCTCCTTATAGCATAGATATGCGATTATGGGCTTACTTCCTGCTCCATCTACGTGAAGGATTAATCCTGTATCCTTATCTTCTGGATCAAGGACTACAGTAGTGAACGCATAGGGGAAGAGGTTCGGTATGACCTTTAAGAAGTATCCTATACCCCTTTTGTGGACATCTACTCCCAGTTCGAGATAACGCTCTTCGTTTTCACTCATACTCTCATATCCTGGATTGTCCTCATTATCAATAAAAGCTTACCTCTCAATATATCATCCGTTAGGTGATGTGGATGCCTCGTGTTGCCTTAATAATAGGTAGTGAAAGCGATCGCATCGTAGGTGATAAAATACGTGATATCTTGAAGGATTTCGGTATAGACGTCGAATACTATGTGTTCTCCGCACATAGAACCCCTAAAGAACTTGAGGAATATATCAAGAAAAGCGAAGCTGAAGTATTCATTGCAGTTGCTGGTCTCTCTGCTGCTCTCCCCGGTTTCATAGCCTCTCGGACCTTAAAACCTGTAATAGGCGTTCCACGTGAGGTTAAACTCATGGGACTTGATGCATTACTTTCCATAGCTCAGATGCCACCTGGCGTACCCGTTGCTTGTGTAGGCATAGACAATGCAACTAACGCTGCCTTACTCGCTGTAGAAATCCTCGCCCTTAAGTATCCTGAACTTGAGCAGAAATTAAATGAGTATAGAGAGCGCATGAGGAAATCTCGTGCAAAGCGAATTGAGTGATTATTAGAGTATCTCCTCTTCAATGTATTCTACCATCGATTTGAATATGTACCATCCATCGGCATATCCCATATTATTGCTTCTTTTCTCAGGTAGTTGCCACTCATAAACAGCTCTCTCAGGGTGGGGCATTAGGCCAAGTACATTTCCCTTCTCATTACATATCCCTGCAATATCATACATGGAGCCATTTGGATTATAGGGGTATTCGCCATTTGCTATATTTCCATTAGGCTTCGCATATCTGAAGACTACCTGATCGTTCTCTATGAGCCTCCTCAAAATATCCTCCTTATACACTACGAATCTGCCCTCACTATGGGCTACAGGCATCCTTAGGATCTCCCCTTTCCTTATACCTCTAGTGAAAACGCATTTACCAGAGCTCTCATGCCTTAAATACACCCATCTTGCCTCAAAGTGCGCCGATATGTTTGGAGCTAGAGCGACACTTGGAGTAACATCATAGCTTAATCCTGGCAAGAGCCCTAGCTCTACGAGTACTTGAAATCCATTACAAATCCCTAATATAGGCCTTTCCTCTTCCGCAAAATCAACTAATTCCTTCCACATTTTAGCCTTAAGCTTCGCCGCCCATATGGCACCCGCTCTTACTCTATCTCCATATGAAAATCCACCTGGGAACACTAATCCATGGTACTTAAAGAGGTCGACATCTCTATTTATTATTTTATTTGTGTGAATGATATCTACCTCTGCTCCAGCCTCTCTTAAAGCTCTTGCTGTCTCCTTATCACAATTCGTTCCAGGCGCCCTTAATACGAGTACTCTTATCATAGTTTTAATCCCTCCCTCCACATCTTCCTAAGCCTCTCTACATGTACATCGATTATTACGTTATCTGGATTGTGCATGTCATGTACTTGAAACCTTCTAGTATTTGTAACAACTCCTACCTTGGATATTATACATCCTTCTTTCTGCGCGAGTTCTAGGAAGTCCTCCTCATACTCCCTTCTTATCTCTATAATAAACCTACCATTACTCTCAGAGAACAAGAGGTAATCATTCCTATCAACTCTCTCTCTAGCGACCTTATCGAGCCAGATCTCCAATCCGAAATCGCTTGAAAGTGCCATCTCCGCTAAAGCTACTCCTATTCCTCCCTCGGATACATCATGACATGCAGCAACGTAGCCTTTATCGATCGCTTTTATTACACAGTTAATTGCCCTCTTTGCCTCATTAACATAAACTTTAGGCACGTTATTTCCAACGTATCCTTTAAGCTTAAAGTACTCTGAACCCCCCAGTTCATTGCGTGTGATTCCAATCACGTATATTGGATCCTCAGCTCTCTTTAAATCAACCGTTATGGCCCTTCGTATATCCGGTATTATTCCTAGTGCTGTTATTAGTAGAGTTGGGAGGACTGGACCCAATGGCGATTCATTGTAAAGACTATCCTTCCCGGATATAAAAGGCGTGCCGAATGCCTTTGCGAAATCATAGCATGCCTTTACAGCTCTGTAAAGTGCACCCAATCTATCCGGCTTCTCGGGGTTTCCCCACGTGAAGTTATCCAATATTGCTATCCTCCTTCCTCCTACGGATACGTTATTCCTTATCGCTTCCTCTATGCTTGAAGCGGCCATCCAGTAAGGATCTATTAAACTATAGCGAGGCTTAAGTCCCACAGATATGACTATTCCCATGTCGCTATCATCCAATGGCTTTATTACAACTCCGTCGTTTGGCCCTCCATAATCACCCTGGAGGGGCTTAACCACGGTATTTCCTTGAACCTCATGATCATACGTCCTTATGACACATTCCTTACTTGCTATGTTAGGCGACGTAAGAAGACTCAGTAGTTCGTTCTCTAAATCCTCTGGCTCTGGGAATCTTGGCTCCTCATAGCGCCTAGGCTTCCATATGGCCTTTCTAATTAGCTTAGGAGGATGAAGGAGGAAGTCGACGTCAAGATCTGCTATCAAATGTCCTTTGAAGTATATCTTAATTCTCTTCTCCTTTGTGAACATTCCTATGACCGATACCTCTAATTCCTCCTCCTCGGCTATCTCTAAAACTCTCTCTATATTCTCCTTAGGTATAGCTAGTAACATCCTCTCTTGGGATTCGGAAATCCATATCTCCCAAGGTGCCATGTCCATTTCCCTTAAGTGTAATTTGTCGAGATGTACTATGGCTCCACAATTGGCTCTATCCGCCATTTCAGTAACTCCAACCGCTAATCCGCCTCCGCCTAAATCTGTTATCCCTGATCCAAGATCCTCATCCCTAATTCTCAATATAGCTCTCCTAAGCTTCTCCTCCTCAATTGGATCTGGAATCTGTACTGCAGAACGTGATACCTCTTCTGAATCCTCTCTCAGCTCAGCTGAAGCGAAAGTAGCACCATGTATGCCATCTCTTCCTGTCCTATTGCCGATTACTACTATTAAGTCTCCTGGCTTTACTTTGAATACGTACTTTTCCTTTGGAAGAACTCCTACGCAACCAGCATAGACAACTACGTTACCGACATAGCCCTCATCAAAGTATACTGCACCAGCTACCGTAGGTATTCCCATATTATTCCCATAATGCCCTATCCCAGCTACAACACCTCTAAATAGGTATCTAGGATGTTTAATTCCTCTTGGGAGTTTCTCATATGGATAGTCCAAGGGACCAAAGCATAAGACATCTATAACTGCTATTGGTTCAGCCCAAACTCCAAGTATATCTCGTATTACCCCTCCTACCCCTGTTGCAGCCCCTCCAAATGGATCTATTGCTGAAGGATGATTGTGTGTTTCAACCTTTATCGCTATCGCATAACCCTTAGTGAAGTCGACTATTCCTGCATTATCCTTTAAAAAGGAGACTATCCATGGAGCATTGACTTCTTCTGTAGCCTTAGCTATATAGCTCTTAAGCATATTTTCGACTAACACCTTCCCTTTTTCATCAACAATAATTCCTTTAAACACCTTGTGTCTGCAATGTTCTGACCATAGCTGTCCAATTGTCTGTAACTCTATATCGGTTGGATTTCTCCCTTTTAGCCTAAAGTACCTCTTCACTTCTCTCATCTCGTTTAAGTTTAAGTTTAACCCCATTCTCTCGCTGATCTCTAGTAGCTCCTTATCCCCTGCATTTATGACATCTATTTCATATACTTCAAAGGGTAAAGGTAACTTCTTATACCTCATGCCTCATGCACCGAGAACTTATACCTGTCCTTAACTGGGTTCGCTAAGAGGCGTCTACAGATCTCATCAATTAGGTATTCCGCTCTCTCCTTAGACTCAGCCTCTATCTCTATTCTATATACCTTCCCTACGCGTACGTTAATAACAGAATATCCCATGTCGTTAAGCGCTTCTTTAACACTCTTTCCCTCAGCGTCCACAAGTCCTTCTTTAAGCCAAACTTCGACGAGTGCTACGAAGCGAGGCATGCTTATCACGTCTTGTACCTTATATTCTTCTCGGCAAAATGTGCAATATCCTCAGCTATTCTCCTAGCTTCCTCTATATCCTCATGATAAGCTACAGCTAATCCCATTCTCCTAGTTGGATACGCTACTGGCTTTCCAAAGTACCATACATCCCCTCTATAGCCCTTCCTCCTTATATATGCATATACCCTTCCCGCATTCCATCCCAGAACTGGAACTTCCTCGCTGGGTAGGTCATGAGGAGCTAGGATTACATGTGCTACACAGTACTCGCCTTTTATCTTAAGTCTTGTTACTTCCTTGCTTAGAGGAAGTCCTATTGATGCAAGAAGATGTAGCGCCCCCTCATCTTTCTCAAGAGCCCATCTAGTAACCATCCCTGTATCATGGGGTCTGTTCGCGAATTCACTATTGTACACCTTATCGTCTATTACAAACTGCTCTACTGCATAAATGCCTAGCCCACCAAGGTATTCAGCTATTCTCTTAGCGTATTCTTGACACTTCCTTACCGCCGCCTCAGATATTGTAGCTGGTAGCCAACTCTCATGATATGTAGCGCCAGGTCTCTTATGCTCAACTGGAGGTAAGAGTGTTGTGACTATATTGCCATTTTCATCAAAGTGTCTCAGAACGAGTTGTGTTATCTCAGTTCCCCTCTCCTTTAACTCCTCAAGATATCTCTCTACTACTACTATATCCCCCTTACCTCTAGCATGTTTCACGGCGTATTCATATGCTTTTTCCACATCTTCCCATTTCTTAGCTATGGTGGTACCATGGCCGCTTGACGTCATTATCGGCTTTATGATAAGCGGTAAGCCCATGTCCTTAGCTACTCTCTTTAATTCTTCCTCACTATCCGCGTATTGCCACTCAACGACGGGCACTCCAACTCTTTCAAACAATAGCTTAGTACTCAATCTATCCATGCCTATGAGCGGAGCATAAGGCGTAGAGACAACATTATACCCCTCCTCCTTGCCTAACTTAAAAACGCGAAGTGTATCCGCTCTTTCAATCTCTAGATAAATTGCATGTGGCTCCTCAGGGTTTGGTACGTACTTCCGTATGCACTTCTCTAATAGATCGCCATTTAGCATGTCTATTATTTCATAATGATCTGCTACGTCTTGAGCAGGGAAACCATCATATCTATCTATGGCAACTGTTCTAATCCCGCCATTAGCACCTCCTAGTTCTCTCTTTGCAGCAGTTAGTACTAAGTCTCCTAATTCTCCCCCTCCTACAGATATGTACGTAAATGGTTTTTCAGGCCTTAGCTCCTCAAGGGGCCTAAGGTTCCCCTCATACTCCTTTCTAAACGATTCCGCTTCCTCTAATATCTTAACTCTATACTCGACTACATCCATAATATCAACTCCTAATGACCTTAAGCTCATCAAGGAGATTCTTAACTGGATCTATCTTTCCTATTTTAGGAAGCCAGTCAACCCTCTTACCTAAGATACCTCTCTCCTCACGGTATTTGTAGAGACGTCTAACCCTCTCAGCTATTTCTGTTCTCTTCCTTATCATTTCCTCACTACCTATGTCGGATCTATAGAAGAGCTCCCATCCATCTAGTAGTCTTACGGGTCTATTGCTTAAGCATCTCTCTATCTTAATTGATGCTTGCTGTGGACTCTCTCCAAATGCGAGTATCTCAATCATTCTCGAACCTCCTGTTACCATGCTTCCATCTTCCTTGAGATGTACTGAGCCCCAGTATAGCTTACACCCTGCCTTCTCTATTGCCTTCTCATCCACATAAACGGGATGATTTTTAGCTAGATCCCTGAAGTCTGGATAGCCCTTAGGGGCCATTGCTTTTACAACAGTTGCAACCTCAGCGAATTCTATCTTAATCTTGGATAATCTCTCATCTATTATAGCCTCAAAAATGTCTACGATATCCGTTTTTAGCATGGCCATTACGTTCACTCCTTCGGGATCTCCTAATCTTGAATACATCTCTATTAGAGTAGGTCCCTCAATTTCAGTAAGCATCATCTGGCCTGCTATAAAGCCATGATATCGCTCACCAGTGATCCTTTGTATTGCATCTACCATTGCTTTAACTATCTCGAGACTTCTATCATACTCCTCTTTAGTTATGAATGGTAGCAGATAACCTCTGCCCGTATACGAGCCCATACCTCCGGTTTCGGGTCCAATATCATATTCGTAAGCATGCTTGTTATCTTGAACTAACGGCATTCCAACTACGGTCCTTCCATCTACAAAACATTGAAGAGTATATTCAGGCCCCCATACCTTTTCTTCTATTAAGATTCTCTCCTCTATGTCCCCGTACTTCTTCATGTATTGCTCTATCCATCGTATATGTCTTTTCTTAAATTGCTTCTTCTCACTCCTCAGATAGACCTGTAAATCCTCCACAACCTTGACACCTTTGCCGCCTGCCTGTCTTGCGGGCTTTAACGCTACGTTCTGAAGCCAGGTAAGAGTATCGGCGTGTTTCTCTAAGTCCTCTATAGCTTCCTCATATGAGCGGTATGTCTTAAAGAGTAACTTACCGGGTATATTAAACCTCCATTGCAACCTCCTCATTTCTGCTTTTGACATTTCTATTATTGATAAGCTCCTTTTCGCTCCTATACATGGGATTCCCCTTTTCTCAACTTCATCAGGAACTCCATGGAAATTTGGCTCTTCAGGTCCTATCACCACCATATCGACATTCCACTTCTCAGCGAGCTCAGCTACTTTAATGGCATCAGTAGTACGTGCTAATGCATATTCACCACCACTTTGCTTCACTATTCTATATATTCCTGGATTTCTTAGCTCACTCACCCAGTATATTTTTGGGCTGTGAGTACTCCTTGCAATCGCCTCTGCTAATGCGTGCTCTCTAGCTCCACCTCCAACTCCCATTACCTTCACGTTCTCCTCCTCCAGCATGAAAGGCATAATCTATTACATGGAAGACCTATAGCCTTACAGAGACTTTCAATCGAAAGGAAGCTAAAGGTATCCGCACCTATAACTTCGGCTATCTCTCTTTCATCAAGAGCTCTAGCTATTAATTCATCAGGAGGTGGGATCTCAATCCCATAGGGACATGAGGATACGAGAGATGGGCTTCCTATACGCACATGTACTCTCCTAGCTCCCTTTCGCTTAAGATTCCAGACAGTATTCCTTAACGTTGTTCCACGCACTACACTATCATCAATCAATACTATATCCTTCCCGTCGATTACGCATTTTATTGGATTCAGCTTAAGCTGTACTCCCACAAGCCTTTCGAATATCGATGGCTTAATTGCGGTTCTCACCTTACGACCTGTTGTCACAAATCCAAGTGATACTGGAATTCCTGAACTCTTTGAATAACCTAATGCAAATGGTATTGCTGTTTCAGGGATTCCTATGACTATATCCGCTTTAACTGGGTGCTCCTTTGCAAGCATTACCCCTATGCTCTCTCTCACCTTATAGATAGGTATGTCGTTTATTATGGAATCAGGTCTAGCTAAATATACGTATTCAAAACTACAATATTTAGGTTCGACTTTATCAGCTCCCTTTACCCTACCCCTCTCTATGCTATAGGGATCAAACTTAACTACTTCTCCTGGTTTTACGCATGCTATATGTTCCATCCCAAGTACATCGAGAGCTGAGGACTCTGAGGCTACAGCGCCAAGATCAAAGCCTAAAGATCCTACTTCAAGTGGCTTTACGCCATGTACGTCCCTGCCTGCTATAAGCTCCTGGTTTTCGGTCAAAGCGATGAAGGAATATCCTCCGTTAACTTTTTCGATAATATTTAAGGCAGCTCTTAAGGCGTTTTTAGTTCTATCTATCTCCTCAGCTAGAAGCTCAGCAAAGGCTCTCCATGATTCCCTTACATCCTCTTCAAGTTCTGGCTTTCCATCACCAACTAAGATCAACCCTAAGGGATTGCTTACCTCAATGGGGGTTTGTTCCTCAGTTGGCGACACAAAGCCCACTCCGATGAAACCAGGAATAGAGTTAATAGTTTTCTCATCGAAAGCTTCATCAACGAAACCCTTCTTGGTTACATTATGTAATTCTTTATCAAAGGTTATTATAGATGCGATTTCTTGCCCTCTATGTTGTAAGGCTAGTAAGCCATAATAAACGAAGCGAGCTAATCTCCAATTCTCCCTTCCAAGGCCAAATGGATATATTCCTAATATTCCTGGCATATACTATCCTCCCCACTCAACAAGTCTTCCTCTTATCCTACTCCCACTTAAGGCTAATTTCCTCCCCTCATCTGCTATTTTCTGAGCATAGGGGGTTGGATACCTACCGGTTACACACGCCAAGCAGAGATTGTTAGTACCAACAGCCTCACAGAAGTCCCTTATAGTCTGATAATTCACGGAATCAACCCCTAGTATCTTAGCTATTTCCTCCTCATCTCGGTTAAATCCTATCAATTCATGAAATGTCGCCATATCAATTCCATAAAAGCATGGGCTTATTATTTTTGGAAACGTTGAAAATACGTGTATCTCCTTAGCTCCCGCTCTCCTTAAGACATGAACTATATACTTTAACGTATCGCCTCGCACTATGCTATCGTCAATTAAGGCTATGCGTTTCCCGCGTACCTTATCATAAAGTATGTTATACTTATGGGAAACTATTGCCTCTCTCTCCCTCTTAGTCATTATGAAAGCTCTATGCCTTAAGTAACGATGCCTAACTATAATTGGTTCTATGGGCTTTCCTGTCTCTATATGAAAGCCATAGGCTGCATCCTCTGCTGTCTGAGGGACTGGCACTATTATATCTACACGCTGAGCTACCTCATGATATCTCCTCGCAAGTCTCCTTCCTAATTCTCTCCTTACCTCATACACGTATTTTCCATTAGAGAGCTTGGAGTCAGGTCTTGCAAAATACGCGTATTCAAAGGCACAGAGAGCTTCAGTACCATTATGAAGCTGGTAACTGTTTACATCCTCCTCTGCGACTATAAGCTCTCCTGGCGCTATCGATCTATTCTTAAGTATTCCGTTTACAGCTAAAGCTACGTTCTCTGAAGCAATACCTACAGTCTCCTCATCCTCTGAGATTCCAAAGATTAATGGCTTAATACCATGCGGATCTCTGAATGCAAACATCTCTCCCTCACTAGTTATTCCCACAACTGAAAATGCTCCATCAACCTTCTCTAGAACTCTCTTAACTCCTTCAATTAGATCTCCCTCATCCTCTATGCCCAATAATAGTTCATACGCCAATACGTAGGCGTCTGATGTTCCATTGATTTCAATTCCCATCTCCTCAATCTCTCTTCTTAGAGGGACTACGTTCGCTATATTTCCATTATAGGCAATACATACTTTCCTACCCTCATGTGCTACTATTATTGGTTGTGCATCCTCGAATAGCTTCCTCTTATCTATGCTTCCTGATGTAGCGTAACGTACATGGCCTACTCCAAGACTCGCCCTTAGCTTAACACACCACCCACTCATTCTCTCTATATCTAAGTCTGCAATAAGACCAAGGCCTTTAACTACATTGAACTTTTTATCGTAAGTGACTATGCCATATGACTGCTGACCTCTATGATTTAGTGTTAACAAGGCCCAGTATATCGCTGGAACTACGTTCTCCCCTTTATAGCTCTTAATCCCAACTACACCACAGTCCTCGAATATTTCATCGCTCACTTTGATCCCCCTTAAGTACTTCATCTAATCCCATAACATCTATTTCATCTGCACTTTTCAATCCAACAAGCACTTCGTAAGCCCCTTTAACCCTCAGAGCTACCTGCTTTATGACGTTCTTCGGTAATCTTGGTGGTTCTCCCTCGCCATTATACCCAATGCGTCTTAAGTACTCTCTTAAGAACTCCTTATCTAAGCAGTATCTCTCCTGAGTCCTTCCTGGCTCATAATATTTTTCAAGCCATATCCTTGCAGAATCGTGGGTTGGTGGCTCATCTATTTGAATTATCGTTCCATTATAACGGCCGAATTCAAGCTTCACATCAGCTATAATTAGGCCTACCTTTCTCGCCTCTTTCTGATAGAACTCATAGAGCTTAAAGCATGTCTCCTCTATTTCATTCCATTCCTCTCTAGTTACGAGTCCCATAGCTATGGCCTCGTCTTTACTTATCTCTCTATCATGTCCTTTCTCGCTCTTAGTAGTGGGTGTAAGAATGGGCTCAGGGAGCTCTTCAGCTAGCTGTAATCCATTTGGAAGTTTTACTCCTGATATCTCCCTGATTCCCTTACGATAGGCCCTCCATGCAGATCCATATAGATAGCCCCTAATTATCCATTCTATATTTATTCTCTCAGCCCTTACGACCTTAAGTGTTCTCTCGTTAAGCTGTTCTACGAAGTGATTAGGGCATATCTTCCTAGTTTTTGAGAACCAATATGCTGATAGTAGCGTTAAGAAAATTCCCTTATATGGAATTAAATCCTTCATGACTACGTCAAAGGCCGATATCCTATCAGTATGGAATAAGAGGAGATGATCGCCCAAATAATATATGTCCCTTACCTTTCCTCGTCTTGGCTCTACCTCGCGACCAAATAACCATGAATACCTTATCGCTTTAGCATAACCTCCTTCTATAAATGGGTCGTCCACTATCTCATATTCGTATATTACATCGTGTCTCAAAGACTTGCTCCCCCATAGCCACTCTTCTTTTAGCATTATTATGTGAAAAATATAATCGGATATAAAGGTTACTTTCACATAATAATGTTAATACGTTTAACATCACAATGTTTACTTCATGTATTTTTACTCAAATGAGAACTCTTTCGCGATCTCATATGGTATGCCTATTCTTAATGCATCTTTTATTGACCTTAACGGCCTATTTTTCATTAGCTTAGCTACTAGTTTCTCACCAAGGCTAGGTATAAGTTTAAGGAGCTTGTAGTTTAGCTTATTGACGGGTATTGGATGAGGAAGACCTGTCACGCTTCTGTATCCATGATCGACTATTATGAAATTCATCTCTTTATATAATGGCAATTTCATTGGTATTGCTATTAGTATAGGGTAGCTTCCTACTTGTCTAGCGTAGGTTAATCTCTTCTTAGTATTGTATGCCTCAGTATATGCTTCCCTGAGTACTGTCATCTGCGGTATCACTCTTCTTAGCATCGGTAGATCTACCTCTTTTCTCATTCTCTCCTTATAGATGTGGAAAATTCTCTTATGTTTCCTGATAATACTATCGCCTACTTCCCACATCTCAGTACCTGGAAATGCCATGACCTGTCTTATGTTTATCCTACGTACCATTAGCCCTTCATTATATACCCTCTTCATGAACTCTAAGTTAAGCTCATATGTCCGTGGTGTTTCTCCCCTAAGGCCATAAACAAAGTTTATGCCTGGAAGAAGATGAGGGAGTCCATTCCATCCTCTCCTAGCTCCTATTTCGTTTATTATTCTTATTGCCTCCATTGCCTCCTCTGGCAATACCTTTAGGTTATTTCGCCTTATTACCTCTGGATCTGCCGATTCAAGTCCCATTGCTGCTACATCCCCAGGAGTGTGATATTCAACTATAATCTTCGTTATCTTACGTGCTTCCTCCTTCCAATGATATACTGTTCCAGGGTTTACGTTGTCTATGTGTAGTGTTCTTAAGTTTGGAGCCACCCTCCTTATGCCTCGGAATAACTTAGCTATTGCCTCTACGTTTGGTTTTGGGAATTCCGCCTCACCCACGCCTATTGCCTGATAAGCATATAGATCCGGTTGTCTCCCTAGCCTTATCCTCCTTACTCCAAGTCTATACAGTTCTTCGATTTCCTTTAGGATCCCGTTAAGAGGTCTATAATCTGGTTTTCCATAAAATCTCTCTATACAGAAGGAGCATGGTCTCCCGAAGTAAGCCTTAGGGCAGCCTCTATACGTCTCTATTTCAACTATCAATCTCTCAGGATAGCATGGATGTTTAATTACTATGTGAGCTCCTCTTCTAGCAATCTCGTTTAATATAGGGCTACTCCTCGGAAGAGTAACGTAGTTATTTACTCTCTCTACGCTTAACTTCTCCCTTAGCAGATCCAATAGCACGGCTTCGACATCACCATAAGCTATAACGTCAAATACCTCCTTTAGAGCATCCTTTGGTATGGCGCACCTTCCTCCCTCAACGCCAAATCCAAATCTCGCTGCTGGTCCTCCAAGCACCTTTATGGGCTCTCTTATAAGCCTCGAATACCTGATCAATTCCTCATAGCTTATTGGAGTTCCCCCTAAGTACTTACCCGGAACTGCTGTTCCTGCTATGAACACGACTATTTTCGCTTTATTTGCAGTCCTTAGCAGTCTTGGATTCTCTCTAATTTGGTCTATGGTGAAGTATTCAACCTGCCATTCTGGTCTCTCATACCATATCGCACCTGCTACATATCTTTGTATAGCATCAAGATATGGAGGTACACCTAGTCCCGCTGGTTCATCAGTATAGCCGTCTATTATTACTACATCTACCATTTCTATTCCCTCAAGTGAATCCAGCCCTTCTCCTCAAGAGGACGTAGTCCTTCCTTTCCCTCTAGGTACACTCCGTATCCCTTCTCGACATACCCGATTACAGTTACCCTTACTCCGATTTTATTACATAAATCCCTTACCTGCTTCCAGCAACTAGGCTCTAGCGTGAATAATAACTCGTACTCCTCTCCTGCATGAAGTGCTAATGAAAGTGGATCCAAGGAGTTAGCCTTGGCGTATTCTAATGCCTCCTTTGCAATAGGTATGGACCTCTCCCTTACAATAAGCTTTACATTACTAGCTCTTGCCATCTCGTGTAAGCTACGGGAAAGACCATCACTTAAGTCTATTGCTGAATGAACACCATCTAGCTCTGAGAGCAACATGCCCAATTTTAGTCTGGCTTTAGGTCTATACGCGGCCTCATATATACGCCTCATATCTGAAATTCCGGTTCCGCCCTGGAGAATATAGTGGAAAGCGGCTCCCGTAAGACCAAGCTCTCCACTTATAGCTATTAGATCTCCTGGCCTCACTCCATTCCTCCACAAAGGCCTCTTAGTAACCCCTACCATAAAGCCATCTATCACTACCTCCTTACTCTCTCCTATATCTCCTCCCCATATATCAAAGCCATATTCCTTCGCGCAATCCGCTATCCCCTTATATATCTCCAGTATGCTCTTCATGTCTAGCCTCCTCGTAACGTTAAGTGATACGAGAAATCCTAATGGCCTCGCTCCCTTTGCTGCTAAGTCACTTACGCACGAAATGGCAAGTCTCCATCCAAACTCATACCAAGTCATGTTAGGAAGTCTATCTGTACTTTCAGAGATGCCATCGTTGGTAAAGACGAGAAAGGAGTCCCCTATGGGGAGTGCACATGCATCATCGAATGAACTCGGAACTACGGAATAACCAAGACCCTTCTCTCTGATTAAGTTCCATATTTCGTTTATTATCTTAAGTTCATCCAGCATCTTGCCTTTCCTCACATCTCCAATATTCCTCCTGAAGTCTACTTGAAAAGTATTACCCTGCACTAAAGCATTTAAAGTCTACATCCTTAGAATTATTGCGGTGAGAACATAAGTAAAGAAGGTATTAACATAATTCTAATAATTTCCGATACCTTCCGATATGACTGTATAAACGGCACTTTTAGAGTTAGAAATAAAACTATAAAGGTTCCAAATCTCGCCAAGTTTAGTAAGTCTTGTGCCTTCTTTACAAGAGCATATATGGCGTCGTTTCCTACAGTCCCTAATAGGCATGATATTTTAACTGGCCGCTATACCTTTACCTATTACGGTTGGGCTCCCCTTCCTAAAAATGAAATTGTACTCCCAGAAATGCTAAGGAAGAATGGTTATATAAGTGTTATGATAGCCGACACACCCCATATTCTCAAAGATGGCTTCAATTATGATAGAGGCTTCGATGCGTGGATCTGGATTAGGGGGCAGGAGAACGATAGATATAGAACTGATCCTATAGATGTGAAATTACCATGTAGTCCTGAGAAGTTGAGGAATGTCTCAACTACGATCCAACACCTACGTAATAATGCACTAAGGACATTTGAGGAGGACTGGATTCCAGCTAAGACAGCCAATGAGGTCATAAGATGGCTTGAACGTAACTACAAACGGAAATTCTTCCTTTATATCGACTTCTTCGATCCTCACGAGCCATGGGATCCACCTAAATGGTATGTTGACATGTATGATCCTGATTATACAGGCGAGGAGGTCATATATCCTGCATATGGTCCCTGCGATTATCTAAGTAAAGAAGAACTCGAGCATTGCCGAGCTCTATATGCAGGTGAGGTCACACTTGTAGATAAGTGGATAGGTAGAATCCTTGAGAAAATAGAAGAGTTAGGACTGTACGAGAACACAGCCGTGATCTTTACATCAGATCACGGCTTCTACCTAGGTGAACACGGCCTGATAGGAAAGTCGATAATAATGGGCAAATACCATGGCTTAGCTCCACTCTACGAAGAAGTAGCTCACATACCACTCCTAATAAGACTACCTGACTCTTTAGATGGGGGGAAATACGTACCAGTAAATGAACTAGCACAACCCCCAGACATAACCGCTACCATACTTGATCTAGCAGGTATCGATTATAAGAGTTACGAGGTACAAGGCGAATCATTAATACCATACATCCAAGGCGAGAAAAAGGGATTAAGGGAAATAGCGATAAGCTGTCCCCCTCTTCAACATGGAGTAAGGGCTGGTTTAAGGCCTAGAATAACTACGATGGAGTGGTCATTAATATTAGCATCCGCTGAAACACCAGCACTAGAAAAAGAGGAATACACAATGATGGTCGATGGTGTTCCCCGAGTCCTCAGACCATTCGGTAACATAGATACTGAATTGTATAACATCATGAATGATCCTAAAGAAGAACATAACCTAATAAACGAATATCCAGAAATTGCAAGGAATCTTGCACGTAAATTCATCGAGTTCTTAAGGCAATTAGGAACAAAGGAGGAGTACATAAGACCATTCCTCAATTGTAAGAGAATAGGAAGGATATGTTAATCTAAGCATAAACGCCTATATTTTAGTCAAGTTTATATATCTAAGGATAATCACTCTTAATTGAGCCTAAATGCCCCGGTAGCTCAGCCTGGTGGAGCGCCGCACTGGTAATGCGGAGGTCCCGGGTTCAAATCCCGGCCGGGGCTCCACAACATATCTAACAAACCTCTATCTTGATGAAAATATAGGATGAATAACGTTTCCTACATGAATTCTCAAGAACTTTTAGACCTTAGTTATTTTAACAGTTATTTTAACTATTTTACATATAACATTTTCGCATAGCAGTCTGAATATAAGTGCGCCTTAAACATGTATGACGATAAAAATGACGATGAAGACAAAAAGATCTAGATTGTTGATCGCGCTCTATGGTGCGCATTTAAAGTACCTTCATTAATGCGTCTATAGCCACATAGAGTCCAACTGCTATTATCGACAGTGCGTAAACTATCCTTAACAAATATGGCGGCGATCTTCTTGCCGCCTTCGCTCCTAGCCATGATGCTATTAATGTTGGTATGCCTATTGAGAGAAATAAGCTTAAGTTCATATAGCCGTGATATGTCAGTACCGCTGAGCCCATGCCTCCTGTGAATATCATCTGTGCACTTGAGGTTCCTATTGCTACGTGAGTTGGATACGCCAACCCCATGAATATTGGTACGAAATATATGCCCCCTCCGAACCCACATATCCCCGTTGCGAAGCCTGCTATGAACATTAATAGGGCTAGCTTGGCTCCATGCTCTAGTTCTCCCACATCTTTGAGACTTGTTATTGTTTTTAGCCTTTCTTTCATCTTCATTGTCTTTCTTAACACGTAGATTCCTATTCCTGTACATGCGAAGCCGAATATCGCTCTCAACACTAACCTTGGCAAATACTTAGCTACTACATAAGCTCCAAGGATTACTCCTAGGCATGATGTGATTGCCGCTACGATTAGTCCTTTTCCGTACACATATCTATTCCTATAGTGTACTATCACTCCTGGTATTGTTGCTAGTGCTATAACTGCTTGGTTTATACAGTATGCTGCTTTTATTGATACCTTGAAGAAATACATTATCATAGGTATTCTCAGGAAGCATCCTCCTATTCCGAGCCACGTTGCTAGGAACCCTGGTATTATCGCTGTAATTAAAACGTAAATCCAATGCATTATTTGGTTCATGCTATCGCCACTTGAAAAATTTTTCAAATGAACTCTTTTTAAACTTTGCTCCATTCAGTTCTAAACGGTGTAATGAGTGAAAATAAGGGAGATATTGGCGAGTATAAATATGCCCGAGGATGTAGTAAGCTTCTATGAAAGCGAAGGAAGGCTTGATGAAGTTGTTAATGTACCTAATGAAGAAGTGGTAAATAAGGTCATTGAGATTTTAAAATGCCTTGCTAATCCAGTAAGGCTTAAAATGCTTGCTCTTCTTAGGAAACCCCATTGTGTATGTCTCCTCTCCTGTGTTCTAGGACTTGACTTAACCTTAGTCTCTCATCATCTTGCTAAATTAAGGAGGAAAGGATTAGTAGATATGAAGCCTATCGCAAGAGCTAGGATTTATGAGAGGAAGAATGAAACGATTAAACTAGCCATAAAGGAACTCCTAGACCTCCTGGGAATAAGTCCATATGAACTGGTACAGTGAGATCAATTTCCAGAGCTATAAAATGAATTGCTTAGAGAGAGCTTAAGGTCAAGACATGAACTTCCAGAACTCATCTATTCCAAGAAGGAGATTGAGATAAGTCAGAAAGAAGTTAAACTTAGAAGAGATCTAAGTAAGTTTAAAGAGAGGTGATCATTGACACTATTTATTTGCTACCGGTAGGAATAATAATTTTAGAGATAAATGGTACGTCTTGAGGGTTAAACATAGGAAAGAGCACATTAAGAGATTTAGAGATTAAAATGAAAGGATGTTCACATAAATACTGGAGAGTTAAACTCTATGCCTCAGTAATTTTCGAGAACGTATTGAAGGTATCTTGAATGACTACATAGACCGTACAGCAGTGACAATTGCTATTGTACTTAAGGATGATTTAGTTGCTGAAGATGAAGGAAATATTACGGGTAAGAGGAGTTATAAAAATACCCTAGTATTAACACTTTCAATTACAGAGACTTAGTTACTATCTCTAATCAATAACTAAGAATAAGAGAAGTAGGCAAGCTAAAAGCAGAAAAAGGTTAGCATTAACTTACACTATATTATGAGATCAGTTACATCTCCCTTTAAGGGCGGTAGTTCCCTTTTTCTCTTTATTGGTTCTCCTTTTCTCTTCATTTCTGAGACATCCCATCCTTCAAGGAAGTCATAGAGAATTCTACCTTGACTATGTCTTGGTGGTAGTATTCCTAATAAGTATGATACTGTGGGCGCTATATCAACTAACTGAACTGGGCCTAAGAAATCTATTGGTCTTCTATATCCCCTCTTAATTCCTGGTCCTATTATGAAGAATGCTGCATAATTTGATGAGAACTCCGTCTCGGCTGTTGGAGGTTGTGATCCATGATTTGCTCCTCCTCTAACTCTACAGCGAGGTTCCATTGGCTCTGTTCCCCATGTGAATCCCTGTGAATATACAAATACTACATCTCCTACATGAGGTCCCCATAGATTTATTAATGGTGCATCCTCTCTCTTCAAGGCGAAGAGAACTACATAATTGCCCTCATCATCCTTGCAACTTCTCAAGACATCTATGACTTCATCCCTTATCTTCTCATACTCGGAGTCATCTACTATTCCATCAACATATCTGCTCTTTAAGTTTACGTAGACGTTGGTTAGGTCTATGAACACTTTGCTCTTCTTCCAGTTAACCCTCTCCCTTCCTTTCTCATCCTTTTCAATACATACAAGCCCTCTTTCAGCAAGGGCTTTTACTATTGAGCACACCTTCTTATTAGGTGCATTTCCATGATCTGAAACTACTATAACATACGTTTTATCGTCTACGAACTTCAAGAATTCACCAACAAGCTCATCTGCTAACTGATAGGTTATCTTTAGTATGTGCATTGCCTTCTCCCTTTTAGTGGGATCATATTCTCCTCCTTCTGGATCTACTTGTCCTAATGTACGATGTTGAGCAGCATCGATCGGATGCCAGTGCATTATGAATATTGATGCATTGTACTTATCCATTAAATACTTAGCTGCCCTTGAAATCCACTTTATCCTATACCTATGCTCTTCAATAAATGTCTGCTCGTCTACTAGCCCTGCGAAGAATAGTAAGGTTACTCCTTCATTTATGTACGGGCCTATTTTCTCTACAAGTTCCTTTCCTACCTCCGGTGGATGCGTAAATCCTGAGATTGGATATACCTGTGAACGATACAATCTAAACCTTTTACCATCCTTTGATAACTCTATCAACTTAAATCTCACTGTTCCTATCTTCTTCTCTCCCTCGATCTCAAATTCCTCTTTGAACCATTCACTCCACTCACCAGGTCTTAATATGCACAATGCTTTACTTGCATCTTTCTCCTTGGCTATTAAGCAACTATCATAACCTTCACCTTTGCTATCCAGTAATAAGACATAATATGTTACTCCCTTACCTCCTACATTAGGCTCTACGTGGATTTCTCCCTCTAATGGCGGCGTCTTGCCCTCTGGTAAATTATTCCAACCTTCGGCTTTCTTGAATTCAACTAAGAAGACTTTTCCCTTAAACCTACGTGGCCTAGCTTTAATCTTCTCCTTTAACTCCTCTGATATGTAATTGATGTAGCAAGCTGCGCTACATATTTCAAAATAGAACCTACCTGGAGCCCAGAACCAATCCACATATATAGCCTTATCCGTCGTGGGAGGATAGCCAATAAAGTAAAGGACTACGCTTCTAAGACCTTGTCTAGCCGCCGCTTCCCATAAATATTCTGCCTTACATAAATTTGATGACATAGCTTCGTGCCCTCGCTTATCAGTAACCGGCCTGCCGTAATCATGCCGGCCCCATACTGCAATTCCATGCGTGCCTGGCCACGCTCCTGTAGCTATTGTTGTCCAATTCTCGGGAGTCTGAGCTGGTATGGCTGGTAAAGCCTTTGAAAATCCACCTTCCCTCATGAGTTTAGCGAAATTAGGTAATATCCCCTCTTTAACAAAGTGTTCTACAATCTTAGGGGATAATGCATCAATACCTAGGATAAATACTCTTTTGTTTGTCTTCATACATCTTGTACACCAGGATCTGTTACTTATTTAAGTTTTAAGTGGATTTATAGAGCGGGACCCTCGAGCACCTCTTTGTAATTTTAGTTATACTAACTTTTTTCGTTAAGGTCATTGTGCGTTATCATTTCGATAGTAACGTATTTATCGTGAGAAGAGCCTATTTTCGAATATGGGATTGGTGAGGGTTGATAGAAGTAATAGGTTTTATTCATTCTCAAGTAAGAATAAACCTGCTGCACGAGCACGTTCTGGAGATGTTGTAATATTCGAGGTTAACGACTGCTTTGATGGTCAAATTCAATTTAAAGAGGGCATTTTACCATCTGTTGAAATAGATAAAAATAGGGTAAATCCAGCTACGGGACCATTATGGATAGAGGGAGCGAGAGCTGGTATGATGCTCGCGGTACATATAATGGATATAGACGTCCCTAAGTTAGGCCTGATAAGGAAATGGGTTCTACCAATAAGAAAAGGCGTCGTTTCATTCGCTAATGTAAGGATTCCTATAAGACCTATGATTGGCGTTATAGGTGTTGCTCCAAAGAGCGGTTCCATTCCTAATAGCTATCCTGGTGATCATGGAGGTAACCTTGATAGCCCTGATATTACAGTAGGTAGTATAGTTTTCCTTCCGGTGTGGATTGATGGTGCTTTGTTGGGAATTGGAGATGTGCATGCAATTCAAGGAGATGGTGAGGTTTCTGGTCAAGGTTTAGAGATACCTGCAATAGTTACAGTAAAGATATCGTTGTTCCCTAGACAAATAATTCCCAAAGTCATAATAGAGACTACAAATTACATAGCTATAGTAGCATCCGCTAAAACTATTGATGATGCTTGTAACGATGCTATTAAACATGCCGTAGAGCTATTACGGGTGCTCAAGCACTTAGATAAAGATGAAGCTCTTACCCTACTTAGTATGACATCAGATCTAAGGATATCTCAGTTAGTAAATCCACTGAAAACCGTAAGACTTTGTATTCCCAAGTATGTGGTTGGCTCACTTATACATCACTTGCTTAACGAAAATGGTTAGCAGGACTATGAGGATAGCTTTAGGTAAATACAAGGCATTGTGATGTTCTATATACCTTAATAGTAAGAAATTAAACTACAGAAACTTTTTAGTTTATCGAAGTATAGTTTAGGGGGATGTTCCTTGAAGAAGAGAATCACTACTGTATCTCTCCTAATTATGGCGGTCATAATCAGCGTAATAACAGTTCATACTACTCTAGCTGAGGAAGAACAACTTTTTGCTAGAACTAGGGTTAAGATACCTAATAATCTTCCTTGGTATCCTATAGTAGTTTTGGCGATAATAGACCTAGTGATACAACCAGCGTTGTCTTACCGCCTGTATTTAAGGAAATCGTAAAGGAGATAAAAGTCCTCAATCCATTAGCGGTCATAGGTACAGGTGATCACACTGGTGAGGGAAGTATAGCGCAAATAGACAAATTATATGAGTTACTAAATGAAAGCGGTTTAAGAGAATATATGGCTTGCCATAGGGAACCATGATGTCAGACAGGGCAAATATTCATATTGGTTCAAAAAGATCGCGCCCGAGTACTATAAGATAGACGATATACCCGGCTGGAGGATTGCTATTGTCAATAGTGAGGCAAGTTTATCCGAATGGAGAAGACAACTTGAGGATGTACTTAAAGATGCAGGTGATAGGAATGTTGTCCTGATATTTCATAGACCTGCTTATCCCGATGTCCAGCATAATTTAGCATCAGACAAAGTATCCATATTGGTTGATGTACTTGACGTATACGATCGCGTTAAGATAGTTCTGCAAGGTCATTGGCATGGATACGGCTATATGATTGGAGATGGCATTACATGGATAGTGACTGGCGGCGCTGGTGCACCACTTCATAGTTCTCCCACGAGTTCTCCAGGAGCGACTCTAGTATTAGGTAAACATCATTACCTCTGCTTAATCCTATATCCTAACAAGACATTCAGTTTTACTCCAGTCCTAGCAGGACCTGGTAGTGGCATGATAACAATCACTAATGTTAACGGCTCAGCAATACGTATTAGAAATGGAAAGCTCGACATCTATAGAAAGCCTGTAGCAGTTCCTGTAAGGGTGAAGGTCAACTGTGGTAAGCGGGTAATATATTCTGTTATCCTTGTACCTCCTAGCTCTGATGTGATTGTTAACTATAAAGTCCAAGATAACACTCTAGTAGTTGCTTGTAATGCACATGAGTGGTACGCATATGCGGTTCCTTTAGGACAACAGATTGATAAGGCAATAGTCGAAACTCCTGTAAATGGTGTTGTTAAGTTAGAGTTAGAGGGGCTAGGCCGAATTTCATTAGGAGTTAAGAAAGAGAAGGCACTCGGAAGTCATGTATATGTTGTCCTCGTAGCGATAGCTATAGCTGCTGTTCTAGTTTACGTGTTCGTAATTAGAAGAAAAACTTCAACTACGACTAAAGGCAATCCTAGTCATGGCTTCTCTATGAGATCCCATGTTTTTGGGTCTTCTTGTCCAATCCTCCAAGCGGCTATTTTCTTTATCCCCATACTGATTGCTACTGATAGCCTTAATCGTGTGCTCTCTGCAGTATTAAACCAAACCTCATGCTGCTCACCATTCTTACTATACTTAAAATATGCCTCTCCTTCTTCTTCACTGAAGACTATCGTAGCTCCGTATTTCTTTGCGATGTTTATAGCCCCATCGTAAGTCACACCCTTTCCTCTCCCTCCTATAATCCAGTCATATCCATAAAATGGAATTCCTGCTACTATCTTCTCCTTTGGTATTACCGTTTTAGCATATCTTAAGACATCCTTAAACCAACCTAATGGAGAAATAGGTCCCGGTTCGCTTCCTGACCAGTGGTAATCATAAATCATGATTATAACTAAATCACAATATCTGCCTAAAAATGCATAGTCAAACGCACCAGCCCATCCTGTTTTTACATCGCGAGTCTTAGCTGGCACATCTATTGTCAGTATTCTATCGTATTTATGAAGCTCAAAGCTCAACTCTAATACGAACTTGTTAAGAAGCTCTCTATCCTCGGCAGGTATCCCCTCAAAATCTATATTTATGCCATCATATCCTCTTTCCAGAACTATTCTTATGATACTTTCTATAACGTTTTTACGTAGATTCTCGTCTGAGAGGATCATATGCACTATTGCAGGATCAAAGTCCTTATTAGCTATCAGTGGGATAACTTTAATGTTCCATTCTCTTGATCTCCTTACTAGCTCCTCATCATAATATATCTCGACTACCCTTCCCTCTTCGTTTACTATATACCATGTAGGAGAAACCCACGTGAACTTCTCATGGTTTTTAAAGTAACTCTCCTTACTCTTAGGGTCATAGTGTACTACCCATCCCCAGAAGTGAACCTTAAACGTTTCTATCTCAAAGGCTTGACCTCTCTTGCCTCTTTCCATCACTTTAATACTAATGAACGTGGCAGTTATAAATACGAGAGATACTATTGCTAATAGTTTTACCCATTTACCTAATGCCCTACTCCTACTCATAAGTGCGTCGTGAGGAATTATGTTATCTCTACTTTATAAGGATGAGAGGGGTTTTTATCAGAAAATTAATTTGTAAGGACTAACTGATTTCCTCTTTTAACTGACTTAGGGCATCATCGTGTGCCCTAACTATATCCTCCCTACTAATTATGCCTATGACCTTATCCTCATCATCTGGATCGACCACTGGCATTTGTCCTATGTTGTGTCTAACTAATTTCCTTAACGCCGATGCTAATGTCTCATCTGGATATGCCTTAATAACCCTTCTTTTCATTATCTCCTTAACTCGAACCTCTTTTCTCATATTCTCTGGCACTTGTAATATGTCCTCAAATGCCACAAAGCCTACTAGCTTTCCATCCTTAATTACTGGAAGACCCCTATGCCTAGCCTTTAATATTTTCTTCATTGCCTCTTCAACTGTCATATCTGGTAAGATATACTCTACTTCTCTATCCATTACATCGCTAACTAGTAACGCTTCAAGTATGTCGATACTATACTCCCTTATGTGAGCTGGTGAGTATACTCTTGACGGTACTTGCTCTGCATATATGCTAATCCTTCCTGTTAATATGTATGAAATAGCTATAGCTAACGCTGCAGGGGCCATCATTTCATATTCTCCTGTCATCTCCGAGACCATTATTAATGTTGCTACTGGCGCCTTCGAGATCCCTCCAAAGAGCGCCATCATTCCAATGACTGTAGCTGAAGCTATGAACTCCTCCTTATTAGAGATCAGTTCTGGAAATAGATTAACGAATATGTTGCCTACTGCCGCACCTGTAAATGCGCCAATTACGAGCCCTGGCGCAAAGACACCGCCACTTCCACCTGAGCTTATCGTAAACGCTGTAACTATGATCTTTAATGTGGCTAATACGAAGAGGCATGCTACGAGCTCTATCCATGTCCTAGGATATATCCATTTGCCATTCCAATGCATCACTGGTATTTCATTATGTGCTAAGCCTACTATCCATCCATATCCCATTTCAAGGACTTGAGGAAATATCATTCCTATTATTCCAACTGCTAATCCGCCTATTGCAGGTTTAAAGTGAGGTAATAAACGTAATTTGTCAAAGAGTCTTTCCATGGAATAGAATATCTTAACATACAATATTCCCACTAAACCACATATCACTCCTAGAACTGCGTAACAGAGTAATTCTGGAGGATAGTGGAATGAGACTTGTGGCAATGCAAATATATGACCCCAGCCGCTATACATACAAAATATCCCGTAGCCTATTACTGAAGCTATGAGCGCTGGTATTATTGCCTCTACCTCATAGTCCCTATGATATAGTACCTCAGCACCGAATAACGCACCTCCTAATGGTGCTTTGAATATTGTTCCTATTCCTGAACCAACTCCTACTGCCAATGCAAGTCTCCTGTAATACGTACTCCACTTCATTAGTCTTGCAAACAACGAACCAAATCCTGCACTTATTTGTGCCATAGGCCCTTCCCTTCCAGCACTACCTCCAGACCCTATAGTTATTGATGATGCTATCATCTTTATCAACGGTATTCTAGTCCTTACTTTGCCGGCATGTTTGTGGAAAGCCGCAATCGCTGCATCTGTGCCATGACCCTTCGCCTCAGGCGCGAATTTAAATACTATAAAGCCTGTTAGCAATCCACCAAGCGTGGTTATTACTGGTATTACCCATGGCCTCTTAGGTGGCGGTGGTAAGTGCCATCCTGAGGGTTTCGGCACATGATATCCTGCTGGTATTTCAAGGAAGTATTTTATGAATAAATCTAACATTTCGTGAAAAACTATAGCACCTACTCCCGAGATTATACCTATTGCAATGGCCATTATCAATATGTCTTTAAGATACTGAGAGTTATATCGGCTCTCCATATTCATTCATCACCTCTACCCTTTCTACTTCGCTTCTACGTCCATTTCTGGTGACTTACCTTTCTTCGTAATTATCAAGTGAAATATATTTTTAATCCCCTACTCAAAAAGCCCTCTTTCAAGATCTCATTCTTGCCTCCTACGTAATATATCTCCTTCCTTAGGCTAATAGAATGGTTACATACTAGCTCTCTAATAAATAACAAGGTGCTGATGACCGCTATATTATGTACTATCGGTAATCTGATATTACATAGCTCATAAATGAATAGGGCCACTATTAGTTAGTGATAAAGTCTCCGAGGTAAGCGGAGTAATCATTTATTTCTTCTGTATTACGCTCATAACTATCTTAAATAAGTCCTCCTCGATTAACTTCATCCTTGAGTCCAGTGTGTTGTTATAATACTCTCTTCCATCCACGCTTTGCACTATGACCCCTCCTATGTAATTGCCACTAAGATTCGCAATCTTTATTTTCATATCTCTCCCTTTCCTCTTTCTTACCTTCTCTATTACATTCGGTAAAATCTCCCTTACTATCTCTTGGTCTTTAGGAAGGATGTATAATATCACGTCATCACTATCTACATTAAGTAATGCTTCCTCTATAAGGTTTCTAAGTCCTTTAATATATACCTCATCTCTTTCTAGACTTCTTTTTTGTATTCTTTCTCGTAGCTCTCTTAGTATGTTGTTAAAGATCTCGTTCTTCTTTAGTAAATACTCCTTCTTTAGTTCTATCTTAATTTGTGCGTATTCCTTAAGGAGCTTTTGTCTTATCTCCTTAGTAACTTGGGCTATCTTCTGCCTTCTTAATTCCTCAGCTCTTCTTTTCGCATTCTCTATTATGACTTCTACTTCTCTTCTCGCGTTTTCTATTACCTTCTTTGCCTCTTCCTCTGCTGCTTTTCTTATCTCCTCAGAAAGTACCTGGACAACATCTTTTGCTTTCATTTCAATCCCCTAATCCTAAGACCATTTTTTCTAAATGTTCTAAAATCTTCTGCTTATTCTCTTCTATCATTTTCCTTAGGAACTCTACCTCTCTGAGTAGCTCGTCTCTTAGCTTGGCTATCTCAGCTCTTGCTCTTCGTTCTTCCTCCTTCGCTATGTCCTCTTCATTTATCTTAAGCGCTTCCTCTATTATTCTCCTAGCCATTTCTTTAGCAGAATCTATCATTCTTCTTGCTTCCTTCTCTGCTCTCCTTACTATCTCCTCTGCCTTTCTCTCTTCTTCCAATAATCTCAAGAAGTCTATTTCTTCCATTTTAGCTCAACTCCTACAGCTTCTGATATCAACTTATGTAGTTCCTCAAGTCTTGTAGTCCTCTTCTCCCCTAAGTCTGGTACTACTACTATTAGTGGTGGTTCCCTTATTTTATCCAATACTTGTTTTAATAAATCCTTTATGACTATATATACATCGTCCTCTATTATAGCCATTCTGGATCTTAATATAGCATCTATGACCTCTGCCTTTCTGTAATCATCTTTTAGTTCATCCTTTTTTACTAGATGTACGTCCGCTCCTATTATTCTAAGCGCCTCAATTGATCTATTACATCCTATTGCTACCATGTTAACGCGCATTGTTAAATTCCTCCCTTAATCCCACTAATATAATTCTCGCTAAAACTTAAATTACCCCCATATTATAAAGGTATGGGGTTTCATTAAATGCTAAGACCTGAAAGGATGTCCCACTTCAGGATTATCGTTCCGATAGAACATGAATTAGACTTAGTTGATGCTCTCGCTATATTTGGTGAGGTTCATCTAAGTACTCATTATGCTGAATTATCCGTATCCTTACCTCCTATTCTTCAGAAGATCCTTGAACGACGTATTACAATCTCTCAGTTAAATCTCGACGAGGCATTAAGTACTGTTAAGCGCTTCCTTAGAGAGGATGATCCTTTATTATCATCTCTTAAGGAAATTAAACATCGTCATGATAAACTTCTTCTGCTTAAAGACTTCGTTACTAAGCTGTCTGAGATGGGTCTCTCTCCAAAGGCCTTTCGTGAAGTAAAGGTTATAAAATTTGACTGGTTCATAGTGTCCAACAATATACTTGATAATATCGCTACGGAGTTAAACAAACAGGGTATACTCGTTCATACCCTTAATCTTAATAGAGAAGTAAGTGCGCTTTTGCTTGCCTATGAGAGAACAAAGCAGAACATAGTCGATAATATACTATCCAAGTTTAAGATTAAGAGATGGGAAGTCCCATCTTGGTTCTATGATGATACAAACCGTGTTCTCAGTAGACTTGAGTATGAGATCGAGAACTTAAAGAAGAAAGCTTACGATAATTTAGTAGAAGTTGCTCATTTATTACAAGATGCGTTTGAGTATGAACGTGCTTCTAGGGTAGGACTTCTCGAGGAGTCATATAAGGCCTGTCAAGAAATATATCAGTCAATCGATAAAGCCATATCACTATTAGCCTCCTTATCCGCATTAAACCTCTCAGAAAGAATAATCAAGGAGAACGCATTTGATCTCCTTATGAAGTTCAACGTGCCTCGTGAGCTAGCGACTTCTATAACGAACTTCATTAAAACTTACAATAATATCGACCTTCTACTAAATGCACTTGACAGAATTCCTCCATATGAGAATCTAAAGGATAAACTTAAACTGTTAGCTAGGGAACTAGAGGAGTTAATCTTACTTAAGGACAGACTGGTCTCTCAGAAAAAGGCAGTTATATGCAAGCTCTACTCCAGTACTCATGAAGGTTCTGAAGCATTAGAGATACTCAAGAACATGATAAGATCTCAAGTAAAGCCCGAATCTAAAGGCATAATGGGTATTAGTCTCTCTGAAAGGGAACTACTCGTGGTTTGTGATGAAGAACATATCTTCTCATCCTTAGATAATATGGCAGGCAAGTTAGGTGTTCAATCTATCAAGATAGATAAGGATAACATAGATCTAGTGCTTAGAAAGCTATCCTCACGTATAAACCAAGTACATGCTAAAATAGTGAATCTAGTATTATTCCTGGCCATCAGAGTTGAAGATCCTGATGTCCTACAAAGGCTTCTGCACTTCCTTGAAGACATAAAGTTAAAGGATCTCCTAAGAAGAGCATCTCGAATAAAGATGCGTAAAATCGTAGCTCGTACTGCCCCTAAGAGGGAACTTCATTTAGTACTTAAAAAAATAATAGATCAGAAAGATAATGTTTTACTAAAACTTGAAGGGGCCCTCAACTCCTTAAAGAAATCTTTAGAACTACTTTCCTTCGATGAGGCATTAAGTAGGAAGAACGAGTATATTGCTATCCTTGACGAATATCTAACCACTGCTGAGTTCATCTTATCATATGAGCCTATAATCGAGGCCTCTCTTGAGGCACAATCGTTAATTAAGGAGCTCAGAATATTTAGGGAGAAACGAGTTGTTATAGCTGAAGGATGGGTTCCACGTAAATACATAAGGGAGTTCGAACAGACAATAAGGAAGCGTGTATCTCGAATAATATACCTGAGGATACGAGAAGCGAAGCCTGAAGAAGCAGCTCCTACCGCGCTAAGAGTACAGGGGCTCTTAAAATATCTTACATCTCTCACCCTAATGAGAGATGTTCCTAACCATTGGGAATTAGATCCAACTCCCCTATTCACATTACTCTTCATAATAATGTACGGAATGATGTTCGGCGATATTGGATTGGGAATAGTAATCGCGGCATTAGGTTTCTACTTGTTCAAATCTAGAAAGCGCATCTTAGGCATGAGTGAGGAAGGTGTCCGCACTATTGGACTACTAATGACTCTCTGTGGATTCTCAGCCACTATCTTTGGTATCCTATATGGCATATCCTTCCTTATGCCTATCAGTAAACCTATACTCCCAAGTCCTATTCACAATACACTTGAGGTAATAGGAATCGCTCTATTATTCGGAATAATACAACTTATAACCGCCTTAGTTATGAGCGTAATAAATTACATACTTGAAGGCAACTATACGGAAGCAATATTCAGTGGGAAGGGCATACTAGGTATTATTTTCTACACTTGTGGTGTATTTCTGGCCTATAACATAGTGAAGGCAAATTATAATCTGGGCATAGCCCTATCACCAAGCTTAATGCCGATAACATGTACTATACTAGCCACATTAGTTGCTATTCCTCTCTATAGTGTTGTAAAGGCTATAGTTCATCATAATTTAGGCGAAGCAATGCATGGAGTAATGGAACTCGTTGAACTCATAATTGAATATCCTGCAAATACGATATCTTACATGCGTCTTGCAGCTTTCGCTATGGCTCATGAGGCCTTTGGACTCTTAGCACATGAGCTAGCTGGTATGATTGGAATAATACCCAGTCTCTTATTCTCTAACCTGATTGTCCTTGTAATAGAGGGCTTCGCTGTAGGAATACAGTCCTTAAGGCTTCTCTACTATGAGTTCTCAACTAAATTCCTTAGAGGAGGAGGTACATTATACAAACCATTGAGAGTAAGTCGAATGGAAACCTCTGCCATTCTTAGGCAATGAGAACATTTATTAATGTTTCTCTCACTTCTATTTAGAAGGTGGTGCGTATCCCGCCTAAAGCTAAGATTGCACTACCATTATTAATCGTACTATTAAACGTAGCAATAATAGTTGCATCAGCATCCTTAGTAATGGCTCGCCTTGCATCTATTAACTTATCGGAGAACTTTGCCGAGGAAATAACTCAGGCGTTTACTACTGCTGATGCAATTGCATTAATCGCTGCTGCTACATCGATTGTTGGTTCTACAGTTGCTGCTGGTGTAGCATTAAAGGCAGTCGCTACGGCTGGATTTGCTGCTTGCGTTGAGCGCCCTGAGCTAAGAACTTGGATGTTGCTCTTCGGAGGTCTTGCTGAGGGCATCGCTATCTATGGTTTGCTAGTGGCAATACTAATACTCGGAAAGATATGAGACTGTTTTTGCGATGTTTATTTAGAGTAATGTTATTAACGTTCCAATTATTACTTCCTTTTGAAGATTATTCTCCTTCCCAATAAATATCCTGTAAAGATTGTACATTTCCTCCCTACATAACTGAATGTAGTAATAAATGAATACTAATGAGAGACTCCTCCTCCTAGCTCCTCGTTGCAATATGCGTAACTCCCTCTCCCTCATTAAATGCATCAAATCCGTAATTCTGCCTGTTTCAATATACTTCATAGCTTCTTCAACGTCAATTCCAAGCCTCCTAATTGCGCGCTCTAGTCCTATATGCCTACCCTCCTCGTTATAGGGCATGAGACCTTGTAACATCTCTCTGGTTATGGGCTCATATACCTTCTCCTCCCCTAAAACTAAGAGCCAGTATGCAAGTTTCCTTAAAATCTCGTAGTTTAAAAACTTGATAAGAACCTTAAGAGTTCTCTCATTCTCTCTTATCACTCTCTTGACGTAATCGTAATAACATGCATCAAGATATGCCTCCCCTAATGCTATATCTCCTCTCCTTAATATTCTTCTCATGATATCCATTCTCATTCTATATGGCTCTCTCCTCAATAATTTCAAGAACGCATGATCTGTCCTGGCTTCCTTTAGTTCGTTTACATCAATGAAGTGCGAATAAGGGTAATAAATAGCGTTCTCCTCTTTACCATATAATGTCCTCAGCTTTACCTTTAAGTTCTCTAATTCAAGATAATCCAAAAACGCCATTAGAAAATCCCTTATCTCATCCTCTACTATTTTGGAGAGAAATATGATTCTTTCCACAAATCTTCTTGTAATGATCTCAAGCTTTCTATCCAATGAGTATTCGTCCTTATATTCGCTATATTCCTTTATATCGCCTAAACTCAATTTATCGTAAACTATGCTCAGGTATTGCTCCTTCCTTAATAGATGCTGTATTAATCCGTGACATCTTACTACGGCATAGGTAAGGCTCATTTCTTAAACCTCCTTAGCTATCTCCCTTAACCTAACGAACTCCTCTAACATCTCTTCATCCACTTTTTCCTCTACATATCTTATTGCCTCTTTAAGGTTTGGTATTACGTTCTTCTCAAGGCTGTTAACTATTCTATTAATATAATTGAGTTGTTTGCTAAGTTTCTCAACGGCTACCTCTAGATTCGCTAACTCGAATAGCTTCTTCAATACCTTCCATAACATCTCAAAGGATCTCCTATACTCAGGATCCTTTATCTTAGATAAATCCGGATCTCTGGTTATCCTTACTTGCGGAACGGTAACTCCTTGGATACTAATTAAAAGAACTTCTGCCTTAGGTGGCTCTATTAAGCTCGTTATTGAACGATATTCGTATTCCCCTCTTAAAGCTCTTAGTCTACAAACCTCCTCTAAGGCTCTTAAATATTCGTGTTCAATACTATCCCTCTCCTTAAGTTTATCCATTATTTCGAATAATTCCTTAATTAATTGCTCTCTTCGCATCTCCAATATTTCTTTCCCTCTTACAACTAAGTTAAGTTGCTGTCTTAACCTCATTAGAGTTCCTCTTGAAGCAGGAAGGAATCGTAAACTACTTATTGACATTTCTAACCCCTGTATTTCGGATGATATTCCTCTATTATGTCTCTTGGTATCCTCACTAACTCCTCCTCAGGAAGTATCGATAAGACCTCCCATGCTATATCTAAAGTCTCCTCGATGGTTCTATTTTCGTAAGGTCCCTGGCTGAGGAACTTTCTCTCAAACTCATCTGCAAACTTTAGATATCTCCTCATCCTCTCGCTTAATCCTATTTCTCCAACTATCCTCGCTAGATCCCTTGCCTTTACTCCTCTAGAGTAAGCATCGTATAGCTGATCTGAGACATACTTATGATCCTCTCGTGTACGCCCTGGTCCTATTCCAGATTTCATTAACCTACTTAAGCTAGGTAGTACGTTTATTGGAGGATATATGCCCTTAGCGTGAAGCTCTTGACTTAATATTATCTGTCCCTCGGTAATGTACCCTGTTAGATCTGGAATTGGATGCCTTAGATCTCCTCCTGGCATCGTTAGTATGGGCATTAGCGTTATGCTACCCTTTCTGCCTTTTATTATTCCGGCTCTCTCATATATTGATGCTAGATCTGAATACATATATCCTGGATATCCCATTCTTCCAGGTATCTCTCTACGTGCTGTACTTATCTCTCTTAATGCCTCAGCATAATTAGTCATATCGGTCAGTATAACTAGTACGTGCATTTCAAGATCAAATGCTAAATACTCTGCTATAGTTAGCGCAATTCTTGGCGTCATAAGCCTCTCCATGACCGGATCGTCAGCTAGATTAAGGATGACTGTTGCTCGTTCTATAGCTCCACTTTCCTTGAACTCCCTTATGAAGAATTCTGCCTCTGCGCTTCTAAGACCAATCCCTGCGAAAACTACTGCGAACTCCTCCTCTTTCCCCCTCACAGTGGCCTGTCTAGCTATCTGAGCTGCAAGCATATTATGCGGTAAACCTGATACGCTAAATATTGGAAGCTTCTGTCCTCTAACTAGGCTGAGCATACCATCTATTGCTGAGATTCCCGTCTGAATGAAGTCATGTGGATATTCACGTGCGACAGGATTTATTGGCTCACCTGATATATCACGTTTCTCGCCAACAGTTATTGGCGGTAGTCCATCAATAGGCTCAAACCTTCCATTGAACATCCTCCCTAGTACTTCATCTGATACTCTAATCTTGAATGTTGTACCAGTGAACTTGACAAGACAATCAGTCTGAAGGCCTTCCTCCTCACCTAGTATTTGTATTACTGCAAGATCCCTACTTGCCTCAATTACTCTACCGTATCTCTCTTTACCATCACTTCCTACGATTATGACTACCTCTTCATTTTTAACTTCCCTTACACCCTCGACAAACATGAGATTTCCTCTAACTTCCTTTACTCCTCTGTATATCTTCCCCTGATATCTTGCTACAATATCTATGATCTCACTCATACTTCATCCCTCAAGGGATACATTATATTTATCGGCTATTTCCTTCAATCGTCTCATTAGCTTATCATATAGTTTCTTGACTTCCTCAATAGGCTCCTCTTTAACTCTAATCATTTCAAATACCTCTGGGATGTTAGCTATTTCCTCGATTGAGACATTATGTCTAATCAACTTATATGCCTTATCGAAGAAGTCCATTATGGTCTTCAGCATCAAGTACTGCTTCTCTAGAGGGCAGAATACGTCTTCACCCTCCATGGCAGTCTGCCTTAGATATCCTTCCTTAAGTATCTCCGCTACAAGCAGTATCAACCTTTGATCATCGGGTAGGGCACTTTCGCCTACGATTGAAGCTATAGCCTCTATTTCACTTGAGACTACGAGTAATCTTAATGCCCTCCTCCTATACTCCGGGAAGTCCTTAGCCACATGTTTAGTCCACCATCTCTCTATTATGTCGACATATTGGCTGAAACTTATATTCCAGTTTATCGCTGGGAAATGCCTCCTATAGGCTAGGTCTGGATCTAGTGCCCACATCGCTCCTACGAACCTTAACGTATGTATCGTTACTGGCTCGTTAAAGTCACCTCCTGGTGGTGATACTGCTCCTAGTATAGTTAGAGATCCCTCTCGCTCTGGTCTACCTAAGCATAGTACTCTGCCGGCTCGCTCATAGAATTCCGCTAATCTGTCTGGTAAGTATGCTGGGTATCCTCTTTCGACAGGCATTTCACCAAGTCTTCCAGAGATCTCCCTTAGTGCCTCTGCCCATCTTGATGTTGAATCAGCTATCAAGGTGACGTGATATCCCATGTCCCTATAATACTCCGCCATAGTCACTCCCATATAAATGCTTGCTTCTCTAGCGGAGACTGGCATGTTAGATGTATTAGCTATTATTATGCTCCTCTCAATTATAGGCCTACCACTTTTGGCGTCACGTAATCGGGGGAATTCCTTTAGAAGTTCAGCTATCTCATTTCCTCTCTCACCACATCCAATATATATGACGATCTCTGAGTCACTATACATAGCTATCTTCTGTAATGTGACCGTCTTCCCTGTACCAAATCCTCCTGGGATACATGCCGCCCCTCCCTTTGCAACGGGGAAGAATGTATCGATAACCCTCTGACCTACAATTAATGGGACTTCGCTTGTAAGTCTTTCCCTATATGGTCTTGGCACTCTAACTGGCCACTCCTGTACCATCTTTATACCGACTTCTCTAGAATCCTTAGTCTTAAGGATAACTACGTCCTCATCTACGGTTATCTCTCCCTCCTCTACCTTAACTACCTCTCCTTTAATGCCTGGAGGTACCATTATCTTATGCTCAATTAATGGTGTCTCCTGAACTACTCCCACTATATCGCCTTCACTTACGACCTCTCCTACCCTTACTAGAGGCTTGAAATACCACTTCTTATCCCTTGGTAAGGCATTTAACCTTATTCCTCTCTTTACGAAAGGTCCTGCCTTCTTCAATATCTCATATAAAGGCCTTTGTATGCCATCAAATATGGTAGTCATCAACCCTGGTCCCAATTCTGCACAAAGCAACTTACCAGTTCCATATACAGGCTCCCCTGGACTAAGACCACTAGTACTCTCATAAACTTGTATTACAAAAGAATCCTGAGTTACCCTAACGACCTCTCCTATTAACCCCTCATAGCCAACATACACGACCTCTCCTATTCTAGCATCCTTTATACCTCTTGCAATGACTACGGTTCCACTTATTTTCTCTATGTATCCTTTCCTTTCCTCCATCATCTTAACCTCTTCTCCTCTTTGATTACTTATCGTTCTCACTAAGCCACTAAACCTTATTTCGCATACTGCTTAATTTTCTTTTCCTTATAAGGACTATAGTATCGATTGCGTCTACTGGTTGAATATTTAAATTATGTGATTAATGATTTTACGATAAGCTTTTTTACCCTTATTTCCATCAATATCTTGGGTCCGGTAGGATCGCGCCCATGACAGCCCCGAGCGGGGCAGAATGAGTGGGCGTCCGATCATTTAAACATGATGGAGTGTCCGATCAGGTTAAATTAAAGTTTAAAAGTATGATCGAGAGATTACTCTCTAGTGCGGCCGTCGTCTAGCCTGGACTAGGACTCGGCTGTACCGCCTCAAGCGGGCCTTCCACGCCCGTGACCCGGGTTCGAATCCCGGCGGCCGCACCAATCTTCTTATTAGGCTATTTCGTTACTTATAATGAAGGAAGTCGTAAATGAGAAGATGCCTTCTGTTAATATGAGTATAATGATATAAGACATGATTAAACGAGATAGGGATTATGTCTGGCCTAGCTACTCCAAGATAGATGCACTTTACATTAGCACTGATAGTTATGTTATACTTTATGTTAGCTTCGGCGTTCATCATGTCTTATTAGAACAGAAGAGTCTCTCAAGTTCCTCACTTAACTCTCTTAATAGATCGTTTTCGTCTTCGATTTCCTCCATCTTTAACTTATATAATCTAATGACTTCTTGAGCTACTTCAATTGGGCAGTAGGGAAGCGTGAGTTGTAGTTCCTCTGGTAGTTCGTTCCATACTATATTCTCTACTTGAAGTATCTTCAAAAGCCATGGTGGGGGATGGATGCTATTCATGAGCTTCACCGTAATTTTTATTCTTCATACTAGGAGATTAAATATAGCGATTAAAATTGGCTATTGTAGGAGGCTGATACTATCGCCATAACACGTAGGGTAGTATCATGTCCATCCTTGCTGTTATTACTACTCATAACGCTAGCAACTCCTTATGGCGTACTTCTAGTCCAATCTAAAATTATGAGTTTAGCTGAGTTAAAGGTATTAAGAGTCGCCATTCCTCCTTATTTCAATAAGGTAAATCCATTTGATTGTAGAACTTGGCTTGAATGGCTACTCTGCAATCTAGTGTACGATACTATAACGAAACCTACTCCTCCTCTCTACTATGTCTTCATGGTCAACCTATGGAGTCTCTCAAGCATGAAAAATAATGAGAATTACACACAATGGACATTAGTCCTCAGGGACAACCTAACATGGTCTGACGGCATTAAGGTTACTGCTAATGATCTTGCATTCACAATCTCTTTTGTTAGTAAAATTCCTCCATGGTCTTCTATGCTTAAAGCATTATCCAAGATTACAATTCTCAACGACACGGCTATTAGGGTTGAGTTTTCGAAGCCAGTTCCATATCTCTTAAGACTTCTCTCCTCAACTCCTCTCCTCAGATCTGATATCCTTGGCAACCGATCTATTCAAGATATACTCTACTTCAATATCACTGCTGGTCCATATGTTATAGACCTTATGATTCCAAATGAGATAATTGTATTAGAAAGGAATCCCTACTACTTCCTTAAATCTCGTATTATTTACGATAAGATAGAGCTAGTAGCTTATCCTGATTCTGAATCAGCGTTTGAGGCATTTTCGCGCGGTGAAGTACAAGGCGTAATAGGTTTTGTGTCTAAGGAGTTTATAGCTTCAAATCTCCTGAGGGATGACATAGCTTTTGCCTTTCTTCCTACCCTCGCAATATATGCTGTTGTAATGAATAACGAAAAAGCTCCCTTAAGTGACATAACGCTTCGCTCGATAATTCGCTCACTGATAGACGCATATAACATAAGCTATATTCTACTGGACGCATTCGTTGAAAACCAGTTATTAAAGGTAAGTAAGAATACACTCGTATATACCTTTATCCCGATAATGCTCATAAGTCCTCAATATGGAGCCTTCTCACAGTATGTTAAAGCTCATGAGGATGCTGGCATCTCATATAAGGTCATCACCCCTCTCGTTGCTAGATCCTTATTGCAGGAGTCTAACTACACTGATCTTGACAATGACGGGTTCCTAGAGTGGAATGGCATGCCCATAAATCTAACGTTTTTAGCGCCCTTAGGTGATCCTATTATCGAAGCAACTGCTAAACATATCGCTCATGCTCTGAACTCCTCTGGGATCATGACAAAACTCATCCTCTTACCACCTCATACACTTTACAAGTGCGTTTACGTATATCATGACTTTGATTTAGCTCTTATTGAAATTCCATACTACATTATATCAAATCCCATAATAGTAGCATTACTTGTAAATTCCTCGGCTAATATGATGCCCATAATCCCTAATGATATTAGACAATCTCGCGTTGTTCAGAACCTAGACTCTATAATATTCGTTAAGGAGTTAAATACTACCGCATTATTAGAAATAGAGCGCATGATTCATAGAAGTTGTGTCTTCGTTCCCCTCTTTCAGAGGAATTCATTAGAGGTATTCTACGTCAAATCATTACCTATAAAAACGCTACGCTCATATCTTAGCCTCCTATTGCCCGAAAATACTCTTCTATCCGCGCCAATAGAGCATCGTAGATATGGTACAAAACGCTATATCCTCTTAGCCACTAATGTAGCCATGTTAGTGGTTATAACAGTAATTGGTAAGAGAGGCAAGCAATTATACAGCCCTGAATACGAGCCCTATCCCTAAGGTCCTATGTAATCTTCTGGCTTTGGTATCTCCTCTGGCAATCCCTTCCTTCTCCTTATTGATAATACTAATTCTTTGAATGATGACTCGGGTACTGGTGCCCATTTTAGGAATTGTGTTGACCAGAATGCCTTTCCGGCAGTTGCACTCCTCATTTCATCTGATAGGTTGAATGTCTCGCTTACTGGTATCTCTCCTCTTACGTGCATTAACATGCCGTGTTGTTCTATGCTTGTTACCTTTCCACGCCTCCTTGCCAATACACTTAATACACCGCTAAGTTGCTCTTGTGGAACCTTTATGTCTATCCTTAATATCGGCTCTAAGAGTATTGGTCTTGCTGAAAGCATTCCCGCATATATTGCTCTTCTAGTTGCCGGTATTATCTGTGCTGGTCCCCTATGTGCTGGATCCTCGTGTATTATGGCATCATGAAGTACTACCTTTACGCCTCTTACTGGTTCTAGTGCTAAAGGCCCTTCTCGCATCGCCCACCTAAATCCAGTTATTATGGTGTCTCTCACCTCACGTAAGTGTTGCACGCCTGAGGTCTTGTTCACTAACACGTTAATGTTCTCGTCAATCGCCCATATTCCTCTTGCTTCATCAGAATCCCATCCTGCCTTCTCCCTTAAGATCTTAGCTCTCTCCCTCCAGTCTTGGTCTTCATATACCTCTCCTTTCTGAATTAATTCAATCGTGGTCTCATCTAAGGGCTCGACGCTTATGTATAACTTATTATGCTTATTGGGTGATTTGCCCTCAAATACCTGTGATGCTGCTTTTATGCTCTCCCTATATACCACTAATGGTGGTGATGTCTTTACTTCAATTCCACTTCTTCTCTTAAGATCCCATAAGGCTATCTCTAAGTGAAGTGCGCCCATTCCACTAATTAAGTACTCTCCCGTCTCTTCATTTATTGTAATCTTCAATGTTGGATCCTCTATTGCCATCTTCCTTAATACGTCGACCAGTTTAGGTAGATCTTGACTTCTCACCGGCTCTATTGCCATTGTCACAACAGGCTCGCTTATGTACTGTAATCTCTCAAATGGAGCGACTACATCCTTATACTTTACATCCACGACAGTCTCTCCTGCTCTTGCCTCATTCAAACCAAGCATTGCAACTATATTACCAGCTGGTATCTCATGTACTGGCTCCCTATAGGGACCCATATATAGGCTTACCTGCTGAACTCTACCGCTCCTTTTAGCCATGAGAAGATATACTTCCTCTCCCTCATAAACAGTGCCTGAAAACACTCTTCCAGTAGCTACTAAACCAGCATGAGGATCGACTACTATCTTAGATACACAAACAACTGTAGGTCCCTCCTCATCGCACTCAAGCATTGCTTTGCCTACTTCGCTATTCAGATCGCCTTTCCATATCTTAGGTATTCTATACTTTTGAGCTTCTACAGGGTTAGGTATATGTTCAATTACCATATTCAGTATCGCTCTATAAAGTGGGAAATCCTTTGCTAAATCCTCCACATAGCCCCGCTCATAGGCATCAATTATATAATCGAACTTAAGTCCCTTCTCTTGAGCTATTGGGATAGTAAATCCCCACTTATGTAACGCAGAGCCGAATGCGACCATTCCCTTAGCTGGATTTACTTTCCATTTGGCCTTGAACTCCTTCTCGCCATAGAGTTCGATTAGGTTGTTAAAGTCCCGTATTATCTCAATGAATCTCCTTTGAATCTCCTGTGGACTTAATCGCAACTCCTTTATCAGTCGATCCACTTTATTTATGTAAAGTAATGGTCTCACCCTCTCCTCAAGTGCTTGTCGTACCACGGTCTCTGTTTGAGTCATAACTCCCTCTACAGCATCAACTACTACAATGGCTCCATCCATAACTCTTAGTGACCTTGTTACATGACCTGTGAAGTCGACGTGGCCAGGGGTATCAACTAGATTAATAACATAACCTTTTCCTTCGTACTCGTGGTAAAGGCTTATATTAGCAGCCTTAACAGTCATTTGCCTTAACTGCTCTATTTCAACATAGTCTAGTGCCAACGCCTTACCTGCTACCTTAGGGGAAATTAGCCCTGCTGCCATTAATAGGTTATCTGAGAGCGTCGTCTTTCCATGATCTACATGAGCTAAAGTACCTATATTCCTTACCCTTTCCTTATCCCTCATTAGCTTGAGTATCTCGCTTGTTTGCCTAAATCTTACGATTTTCCCATCCCCCTCGTTTTACATAATAATCGTATAGGACTTCGATAAAAACATTCACTCCAATACCTATATTAATGTATTACACTTTATACTTCACGGTGATCCTTACAGTGGCTTCTAATGAGGATAAGTTCAAGCTATACACGAGATTAAGGAATGATGTATTAGCTTGCCGAAAATGCGATCTATGGCGAACTAGAACAAATGCCGTTCCTGGTGAGGGAAACTTAAATTCATCTATAATGTTTATTGGAGAGGCGCCTGGAAGACAGGAAGACATAGAGGGAAGGCCATTTGTAGGTCCTGCCGGAAAATTACTCACATCCTTAATAGAAAGCATAGGCTTGAGGAGAGAAGAAGTCTACATAACTAATGTCGTGAAATGTAGGCCTCCTGGAAATAGAGATCCTCGTCCATCTGAGATTACTGCATGTTCCCCTTACTTAAATTTCGAGATAAAACTGCTTAAGCCAAAACTGATAGTGACTTTAGGGAGGCACTCAACATCCTACATATTAGGGCTGGCCAATATAAGAGCCAGTGGTATATCAAAGGTTAGGGGGAATACGTACGAGGTGACGATATTCAACTTAAGGGTTCTGGTATTTCCTACGTATCATCCTGCCGCCGCTCTTTATAATCCTCGCCTGAGAGATATACTAGAGAAAGATTTCGCAAGGATAGGATCGCTCATATCTAGGATTTTAAGCGTAAACGTATCTCATAAAGGAAAACAATTAAGTTTAGATGAATTCCTATAGTCCACAAGACTGAATTCACCATTATGGGTTCAGATGCTGCCCGCCTCATCACTTAATCAGTATTGAATGCGTTCTTCGTCATTACCCAATTATAATAGTTAGTGGGCAGTTATTAGCTTAGCTATGTTCTACTATGTAGCTTGGTATCCTAGAACTCCTCCTGAATTCTAACGCCAATTCTAAAGATGTTACCACAGTATGGGCACTCATATACCTTATTTATCCATCTCTTAAACCTATACTCCTTAATGGGCTCAGCCTCAAATTCCTTCCCGCATTTAGGACACTTAACTCTATCAGCCATCTATCTGACACCTCTTCGTACTTGCATGCACTTGTTACATTTTTAACTCTATTTGTAAGATATTACATAAATGTTCCGGCATCTACCCTTATAAGCTATATATCACCTAATTTATTTCCCGAATCATTAAGGTGTACTGCCATGTCATCAATAAAATTCAGCAATACCGAACGGCAGATCATAGAATATTACCTTAAGGGCTTAAGACCTCGAGAAATAGCAGAACGTTTAGGTTGTTCGATACGAACAGTTTATAAGGCAACATATAAATATAGGCGATGGTTACGTGAGAAAGGCGAGCTTGAAAAGCCTCATACGATCCCCCTATATAGGCATAGCGCCCTCTTAAAGGAGCAAAATGGCGGTGTTAATTTAGTATTGCCTCACTTTGTAGCTATTCCAAGTGCTGAAATATATGAGTTCACTAACTACATAAAAGAGTTAGTCAATGTCATTAAGGAACTGAATTATGTGCTATCTACCTTAAAGAATTCCATAGAACGACTTCAAGCATCTCTTGATAAAATGGAGTATAGGCCTTCTTCTTACACTAAAGTAATGAATGCAGATGATTTAAGACCATCAATAGGCAAGAATTTACCACCTCTTCCATCATACCTAAAGGATAACCCATGGGTTGAAATCCTAAGTCGAAGATCAGAGATTATTGCCTCCTCTAGAGGTTAGTTAAAAATTTATTACACTAAATGTAATCATATATTGCCGAGTCAACAGAAGCTGGGGGAAGAAGATTGTCCTTTGTTGATGCGATATTGGAGATAGCTCGCTTCATATATAAGCTACCACGTATGGTAAACAAGGAGGAGATAGAGACCTTCATAGACATACTGATAAGAACTAAGGCCCTGGGCAAAAAGGTATTAGTCATAGGGGCTGGTCGTTCCGGCTTGGTAGGACGCGCATTTGCATTAAGGCTTCTTCACATGGGCTTTCAAGTCTTCGTATATGGTGACACCATAGTTCCAGCAATAAACAAAGGCGACTTAGTTGTTGCGATATCCGGATCTGGTTTAACAGCATCCGTTGTCCTTGCGGCTAAAACGGCTAAGAAAGTCGGAGCAAAGGTAGTCGCTGTAACTAGCCATAGGCATTCTCCTTTAGGCAGAATTGCAGATTTTGTAGTCTTCGTTCCTGGAAGGACTAAAATAGCAAAGGAGCATGATTATTACGTACGTCAGATATTAGGTCAACATGAACCATTAACCCCCTTAGGAACATTGTTTGAGATAAGCGCAATGGTATTGCTTGATAGCGTAGTCACAGAGCTTATGAGACGATTAGAGCTCACTGAAGAGGAGATGAGAGCAAGGCATGCAAATATAGAGTAGTCATCAGAAGGGCCACATCACTTTCTTTCCTAGAAACGCCATGACTACCGTTAATGATATTATACCTAGTAAGGCAAGTACGTCATTCTTCCTAATTCTCATTTCATAGTAATATGTCCTATTCCTAGTATATCCAAAACCTCTACTCTCCATAGCCTCGGCTAGCAAATAACTTCTTCTTATTTCATGTACTATCAACGGTATTAGTATCGGCATATACTTCCTAATTCTCTCAAAGAAGTTTCCTTTCTCAAGCTCTAATCCTCTTGACCTCTGAGCATCAATTATTATCTGAAGTTCTCTACTTAACGTTGGAACGAATCTGATGGCCATAGTAAATGCCAACGTATATTCATATGGTATGCCTAATTTAACCATAACTAAGGATAGATCCTCAGGAGTAGTTGTTAAGAAGAGCATTGAGAAAGCAGTCATAAATACTAAGAACCTTAAGGTATATGCTAATGCTAGCCAGACGTTAGCAAGACCTTGAAATAGTAAATTAAGCGTAAATATCATTACCAGAAATATTAGCGAACCTCTTAGCATCATAAGCCATCTTTTAATTACCTTAGCTATTATTAATACTAATATATTTAAGATAAGTAGCGTTATTAGGAAAGTGTTCTTTAATGAGATAAAGCATAAAGCTGCGAAAGTCATCGAGTACACTATCTTAACCCTTGGATCAAGCCTATGAATTGGGCTGTCTCCTCTTAAATATTCAAATCCTCTTAACATTCTAAGCATCGTTAAGCCACCTCCTAACTTCCTTGATAAATATGGGCAATCTTAGGAAGTTACCCCTAAATTCCACATGCTTTCTCAGCATCAACGCTGCTAAGCCTAATTGAGGCATTAATAACCTGGCCTCTTTCATCACTTCATCGTTACATAGAACCTCTGTACTATTTCCCTCAGCTACAATTTTTCCTTTGGCCATTACAATCACGTGATCGATATAGTCTGCAACAAACTCCACATCATGAGTTACAACAATTACTGTCTTTCCCTCACGATTTATTCTGTATATAATCTCAGCGAATCTTCTTTTCTGCCCATAATCCTGCCCAACTGTTGGTTCGTCTAGGACTAAGATATCCGGATCATATACAAGAACTGAGGCTATTGTAAGTCTCTTTTTCTCTCCTCCACTTAACATGAAGGGTGACGTATGTATGTATTTATAAAGTCCTAGCTCTTTCAATATCTTTACAGCACGTTCTTCTGCTTTCTTCAGATCCCAACCAAAGTTCTTTAGCGCAAACATGGTCTCCTCAAGTACTGTACTTGCAAATATCTGGTGATCGGGATTTTGGAACACTAATCCAACGCGTCTTGCTAACTCAGCTACTGTATGCTCTCTTGTATCAAGTCCAAATACTTTGACGTATCCTTTAACTGGTTTGAGAAGACCATTGAAATGCTTTATTAACGTAGTCTTACCAGCGCCGTTTTCGCCCATTATTGCTACTATCTCTCCTTCCTCTATTTCAAGATTTATGTCTTTAAGAACCCACTCCTCACTCTCAGGATACTTAAACCATAGATTCTTAACTTCTATTGCTAACCTTCTTGGCATTGAGTATCACCTGAACGAGATCTTCAGGAGAGAAAGGTGGCTTCATCTCCTCTTCATTTTCAAATTCGAAGAGCTTCCTATACACAAGGCATGTCTTTGGGACTTCTACCCCTATTTTCTCTAACATATCTACTTTCCTTAAGAAGACCTCTTCTGGGCTTTCGTCTATTATTATCCTGCCCTTATCCATTACTACAACTCTATTTACTATCGGAGCTAATAAGTTAAGTCTATGCTCCACTATTATTATGGTTATGTTTAATTTCCTTTTGAGATCGGAAAGTACGTTTATGACATCAAGAGAACTAGCTGGATCAAGGTTTGCTGTTGGCTCATCTAGAACTAGAATCCTTGGTCGCATTGCTATCACTGAGGCTATAGCGACTTTCTGCTGCTCTCCTCCCGATAATTCATAAGGCGCTTTGTTCCTTAGGTGCTCTATTCCTAAGAGCTTCAATGCCCATTCTACACGTCGTCTCATCTCATCTCTATCAATGCCTAGATTCTCTAATCCGAAGGCTATCTCCCTCTCTACGCTTGACATTAATAGTTGTGATTCGGGATCCTGGAATACCATACCAACGATAGGAGCTAATTGATACGGCTCATACTTACTTACTTCAATCTCTTCAAATAATACGACATCGCCTTTATACTCCCCCTCATAAAAGTGTGGTATTAATCCATTTATGCATCTACAAAGCGTTGTTTTTCCACATCCGCTTGGTCCTGTTATGAGCACATACTCTCCCTCTTCTACTTCTAAGTCTACGTCCTTTAATGCCCACTCGCTTGAACCTCTATATTTAAAGCTAACGCCCTCAATACGTATTGCCCTCATAATGTTCTACCTTCCAGCGATGATCTTAATGATATCTCTGTTTTTAAGGACATAGTCCATGCCAATTCTTCTCTTAGTACGCACATCTATTGCAGCTATAAATTTTTCAGCTAACTCACTATGAATTTTCCTAGCTAAATCTATTACCTTACTGCCTTTAGGCATAAGAAAAGCGTCCGGAAGAACGTTTCCCCTATGATCTGTAAGTTTATTTTCGTCCTCAACTGGGAAGACGACTACCATTCCGAGCACGTCTAAGAAAGCAGTATTTATAGCGTCTTGAACTCCTGTGGTTCCCCATTTCTCTAGGACGTTCTCCTCGATGTACTTAAGGGCTTTCTTCTGTTTCTCAGTGAGCTTTGATGAATCTACTATCTCGAAGGCACTATCCCCTGGTATATACTTTATTAGGTTCGCTCTTGCTGCCTTCCTTAGAGCAAGTTCGGCCTCAGCACTTGTAGGAATTACCTTATATTTGGGCTCATACTCTTCCTTAAGTAACTTGATATTCTCCTCAGCGTAGGGAAGATCTGCCTTATTAGCCACTATCACCCCTGGCTTCGATACCTCTCTAAGTCTCCTAACGAACGACATTAAATCCTCATCGTTCCAAAGGCTTATTCTCTTATTCTCAAGATCACAATATCTTAAGGTATCCATTACTTTATCAACGGTAATTCCTAACCCGCTCAATCTCCTAGTAAGAACTTCCCTTATATCTTTTTTCGCAACCTCTACCTGTTTAACGATTCTATCCCAATCCCCCTTAAGCATTTGATAAACCCACATATCAAGTTCTCTTTCCAAAAACTTTACGTCTTCTCTAGGATCATGAGTACCTGGCTTTACTTTTCTTCCCTCGGCATCTGTAGTGCCGCTTGCGTCGATGACAATTAAAAGTACTGCTGCTCTCCTGACATGATCTAAGAACTGATTGCCTAGTCCTCTTC
>Ga0180300_10000033_pt1 | contig 46108 bp, 41 predicted proteins | sample GuaBasSediGuay15_FD_121798 | JGI IMG/M metagenome (GOLD analysis project Ga0180300, IMG submission 121798) | Subseafloor sediment microbial communities from Guaymas Basin, Gulf of California, Mexico - Guay15, Core 4569-2, 21-24 cm | ecosystem: Environmental > Aquatic > Marine > Hydrothermal...
AAAGGAGGTGGTGGAGCTGGCAAAGGGGAGGGTGCCCGTTATGGCCGGCACAGGGAGCAACTCCACCGCTGAAGCCCTGAAGGGGACGAAGGGAGCGGTAGAGCTGGGGGTGGAGGCGGTGCTCCTTGTCGACTGCTACTACAACGGCCCCTCCTCGTTGGAGCTTCGCACTGAATACTACGAGGTGATCGCCAAATCCTTTCCCGACACCTTCATAACCCCTTATATCATTCCCGGGCGCACGGGAACCCAGATGGAGGTGGAGGATCTGGCCCTCCTGAGGAGGGAGTGCAGGAACGTTCAGGCCGTGAAGGAGGCGACCGGGGACCTGGAGAGGATGGCGAAGACGAGGACACTTCTGGGAGATGACTTTGATATCCTCTCGGGAGACGACGATAAGACCTTTGAGATGATGGTTCGAGAAGACATCAGGGCACAAGGGGTGGTCTCGGTGGTCTCCAACGTGGTCCCGGGGGCGGTGGCTGAGATGACTGAGGCACTGCTTAGGGGAGATATGGAGAGGGGAAAGAGGCTCAGGGAAGCCCTGGCTCCCCTCTTCGGAATCGTCACCGTGAAGACTGAGGAGGAGTACGGGGGATTTCAGGTCCCCTGCAAGTTCCGAAACCCCGTGCCCATAAAGACCCTGATGCGGGGTTTGGGACTTCCTGCCGGACCATGCCGCCGGCCCCTGGGGAGGATGACTCCCAACGGGGTGAAGAAGGTGAGGGAGGCGATAAGGGAGGTCTATGAGAGGGCCCCGGAGATACTTTCTCCGTTGGAGGAGGTTTACAAGATAAACGTGGAGGAGAGGATCTCCAGCGATGAGTACTGGGTCTAAGGTCCTTCTCAAGGAGGAGAACGAGAGGCTTCCTGTCCATGTCTTCGATCTGCCCATCCACGAGATCAGGAGGGGGTACCGCTCTGACGTCTACTTTTGGCGGGAGAAGCTGATCCTGGAACGGGACCGGCATAACCCCATCGTCCTCATGCAGGTCTTCCAGAAGAAACACGCGGTGCTCTGCGGGGTGGATGAGGCGATCGCCATCCTGAAGGTGGGCACTGGCCACTACAAGGATCTGCAGAAGGCGTATAAGCTCTTCGATCGCCTGATGGAGATCAAGATGGAGATGCGCAAGTACCGGTACGCGGACAGGGAGCGTTTTCTCGCCCTCACGAGGGAGCGGTGCGAGATCGAGGCGGCCCTGGACGAGATCTGGGTGGACGAGTTCGATCAGCTCAAGATCACCGCATTAAGGGATGGTGATGAGGTGGAGCCCTACGAACCGGTGATGCATATCGAGGGGCCAGCGGCAAGCTTCGCCCACCTGGAGACGGTCTACCTGGGGGTGCTAGCCCGCAGGACCAAGGTGGCCACGAACGTGCGCCGCTGCGTTCAGGCGGCCCAGGGGAAGCCGGTCCTGTTTTTCGCTGCCCGCTTCGACCACTTCAGCGTGCAGGGAGGGGATGGCTATGCCGCCACCATCGGAGGGGCCCATGCGGTATCTACCGACGCGGGGGCAGAGTGGTGGGGTTCCCGGGGGATAGGGACGATACCCCATGCCCTTATCGCCTGCTACCGGGGGGATACGGCCCTGGCCACCTATAAGTTTTACGAGCACATTGCCAAGGGGACTGACATCAAGGTGATCGCCTTAGTGGACTACCACAACGACTGCGTGGGCACATCCTTGGAGGTGGCGAGGAAGCTCGGAAAGATCCTCTGGGCCGTGAGGCTTGATACCTCGGACACCATGGTGGATCGCTCCCTCTGGGAGGAGATGATGCAGTTTGACCCAAGGGGAGTGAACGTCCGCTTGGTGGAGAAGGTCCGCTCTGCCCTGGACAAGGAGGGGTTCTCCTGGGTGAAGATCATCGTCTCAGGGGGCTTCAACCCTGAGAAGATCGCTCACTTCGAGGAGAAGAAGGCCCCGGTGGACATTTACGCCGTGGGAAGCGCCCTCTTTGAGGGGAAGTACGACTTCACCGCTGATATCGTCATGGTGGACGGGGAGCCAGAGGCAAAGAAGGGGAGGGAGTACCGGCCCATTCGCCTGCGCCGCTGAAGCCTGATTGACCCCTCTCGGGTCGATATCGTATAATTTCCTCGGTTGCCGGAGTGGCGGAATTGGGAGACGCAGGGGACTCAAAATCCCCCGGGAGCCACTCCCGTGTGGGTTCGAATCCCACCTCCGGCACCAGCTTTCGGACTTCACTCTTTTTCTTTACCTCTTTGTAGAAATTATTGCTTTTTACTAAACCTTAAGCGATTAATTTTAACCGAAAGGTTTATACTTAACCATTTATCTCCCCGTAAATTTCAATGGTTTTTTCAATCATTTTAACAAAATTTCCCCTACTTAATTATTGGTATAATTCTTGCTGAACATTTTTAAGACCCCCTGAAGATCCCTAAAAGGGAGGGATAAATGTTTGATAAATTCAGAGAATGGTATGAGAATCGACATGAGTATGCAAAAGATTGGAAGGAAAAAACCGGTGGTAAGGTAGTGGGTTACATATGTACCTATATCCCCGAGGAAATTCTCTATGCGGCAAACGTACTGCCAGTCAGAATTCTCGGAGGGCATGAACCAGAAAGCATTGGCTTAGCAGAACCGTATCTTTTTGGGATGTACTGTCCCTTTTGTAGGGACTGTCTCGCACAGGGGCTTCAGGGGAAATATGCCTATCTGGATGGGATAGTGATAGGCCAATCATGCATCCATATAAGGCAAACGTTTTTCTCTTGGAGGCAGAGAATCCCTCATGAGTTCGACCATTATATCCCTATGCCAATGAATGTCGTGACCCCCCGCGCCTCGATCCCTTTTCTCAGGAAAGAGCTTGAGATCTTTAAGTCAGCCTTAGAAAGGTGGCTTGAGAAGGAAATAACCGATGATGATCTGCGCAGAGGAATCGAGATAGTGAATAAAAACCGCAGACTGATGAAAAAGGTTTACAATTTAAGGAGAGAGCCGAACCCGAAGCTTACGGGCCTTGAAGCCATGTACATGGTGGTGTCAAGTCAATTGACGGATAAAAACGAGCACTCGGATGCGATTGAGGAGATGTTTAATAATGGACTGGCTACCAGGGATTTGGGAAGGGAGTCGAGCATTAGATTAATGACCGTGGGAAGTGAAAATGACGACGTTGAATTTACTAAAATGGTTGAGGAGACGCTTGGAGCTACTATTGTCATAGAAGATCATTGTACGGGGAGCCGATATTTTTGGGAAGAGGTAAAACTCGATGAAAAAGATCCGCTTACTGCTATTGCAGAGCGTTATGTAACAAGAACGCCCTGCCCTCAAAGGGATTGGGAACCTGAAAGAATTCGATTTAGGAGAATACTTGACCTCATTGAAGAGTTTGGAGTACAAGGGGTTCTGCTTATACAGCAGAAGTTCTGTGACCCACATGAGCTTGATATTCCTGCTCTTCGAGATCTTCTGAATGAAAAAGGAATTAAAAATTATTTCCTCGAGTTTGATGTAACTGTACCTGTAGGACAATTCAGAATAAGGGTAGAGGCATTCTTAGAGACGTTCGCTTCGGATGAGCTTTTTGCCGAGGACATAGTATAAAATCGCATGAGGGAAGACAAAATGGACTCCGAGAACAAGTATCCCACAGAAGGTTTTAAGTGCTGGAAGAAGGCTAAGGAACTTCGCTTACAGTATTACAAAAATTATATGCAGGCGAAGGAGAAAGGCGGGATAAGGTGGGCTGGAAATGCTCCTAGCATTGATGCTGTTCCATACGGGCTGGGAGATGATGTCTATCACCTGACAGGAGAACCTTATGGAGCTACTGTAGCTTACAATAAAGAATTTGCTAGGAGATGTCATGAAGTAGTTGAGGCAAAAGGATATGCGCGGGATCTCTGTGCTTATATGAGAAATTATTGGGGTTCTGTCTTGCTCAACGAATTCGTATTTGGAGGTCCATTCCCGAAGCCGGATTTCATGTGGGTCTTGCATAGTTGCTGCAGTCACGCAAAGTGGTATCAAGAGGCGAGCAGGATAGAGGGTGGGATTCCGTATTTCGTTATAGATTGGAGTGCTGGAATGTACTACAAGTGGGATGAAAAGAGGGAAGATTATGTGGTTGATCCTAACCAAGAGCACAGAATTCAATATCTTGTGGATCAGATGCAAGAAGGAATAGAGTGGCTTGAAGATATTACGGGAAGAGAATACGACGACGAGAAACTTATTCAAGCGGCAAAGAACTATTTCGAAAGTACCTCGCTGTGGGCAGAGATCTGCACATTGAACCAGGCTATACCCGCCCCCATGGATGAAAAGACCATGTATTCATTTTATGTTTTCGCGGCCCTTCACAAAGCCCATAGGGAAGTAGTGGAATTTTACAAGGAACTGAGAGATGAGATGAGGGACAGAGTGGCGCGGGGTATAGCGGCGATCCCCAATGAAAAAGCAAGGATAATGACTGATATCCAGCCGCCATGGGGATTTCTGGAGATATATAGGTATATGGAAAGTTATGGGGTTGTGAGCATAGGATCCTTCTATACATTTACGTTAATGGGCCACTGGGAAATTGCCGAAGACGGTACATTCCGGCCCAGGACTACGCCTATGGAGAAAGGAATAGAGATACGCACGAGGGAGGATGCCTTACGATTGCTCGCTGATTGGGCACTGGGGCTGCCTATGGCGCAGATTTTTTATGATCATCGATTTAAAAGTCATATCATGAAAAAAATATTCACTCAGTGGAAGTGTAATGGAATTATTATGCACTTTAACCGAGGATGTGAGGGACTTACTCTGGGAGTAGCGGAAAATAAACAAGCGCTCGTAGAAGCAGGTATTCCTGTCGCCTATTACGAAGGAAACATGGGTGACGAGAGGGAATTTGAACTCGCAACGGTAAAAGAACAAATAACAGCTTTCATAGAATCCCTCGGGTTAATCAAGTAGGAGGACTGAGGATGATAGCCGTGGGGATCGATATGGGGGCAAAAAATGTAAAGGCGGTGGTTGTGAGAGATGGTGAGCAGATCGGACGTAGCATATTTGAAACGGGATTTGACCGTTATGTGTCTGCCCGAAAGGCTTTTGAAGGGGCGTTACAAGATGCGGACGTAGGAGAAGAAGACGTAGGTGTAGTCGTAGCTACTGGAGCCGGGAAAAAGGTTGTAACCTTCGCTGAGAAACAGTTTACAGTGATGGCCTGTAATGCGAAAGGAATTGTGAGGCTTTTCCCTTCAGTGAGGACAGTGATAGATGTCGGGGCGGAGGAAGCACGGGCTATTAGACTCGATGAGACCGGAAAAGTGATCGAGTTTGCCATCAACGAAAAGTGTGCCGCTGGGGCTGGAGCATTCGTGGAGGCGATGGCGCGAGCCATGGAAGTAGAAGTTGGGGAATTCGCACAACTTTCCCTTGCTTCGACGAAGGCCATCCCGATCAATGCCCAATGTGTGATTTTTGCTGAGTCGGAAGTTGTCTCCTTGATTCATGCGGAGACCGACAGAGCTGATATTGCCAAAGCTGTCCATGATGCCATGGCAGCAAGGGTTGGGGCTATGTCTCAGAGGATAAAGGTTCAAAAAGATATAGCCCTGGTTGGCGGGGTAGCGCGAAATATCGGGTTTGTTCAGTCGCTGAAAACCTTTTTGAAAGAGGATCTCCTAGTTCCGCCGGATCCAGAGTTTGTAACAGCCCTTGGTGCTGCATTATTAGGGATGGAAGGAGAAGAATCGGACTAAGGAGGTTCAGGAGAATGGCAACAGAGAAAAAAGAATATTGGCGATGGCATGAATATAACTGGCACGACCCTGACATAGACTGGAGGGATGCGGAAATAATAACTGCAGGTGTAGATGTGGGCTCAGTGAGCTCCCAAGCGGTAATCCTTGTGGATGGGAAGATATATGCCTGTGCCAATATGAGAACCGGGCATAGTTCTCCGGAAAGCGCCCGGAAAGTGGCCAATTGGGCGTTAGAAGGCACAGGGATGAGGATCGAGGATATCCATTATGTAGTAGGCACCGGGTATGGTCGTGTAAAGGTTCCCTTTGCCAATAGAGCTATTACTGAAATCGCTTGCCATGCACGAGGGGCGGTGGAGATATATGGTAATTCTGTAAGAACTGTATTGGACATGGGAGGGCAGGACCTTAAAGTAATTCGTTGTGATGAAAGGGGAAAGGTGCTCAATTTCCTGATGAATGAAAAGTGTGCTGCTGGGACTGGTAGAGGTATGGAAGTGATGGCCGATTTGTTGGGAGTCCCTATCGGTGAGGTAGGCCCTCGTTCCCTCCAAGTAGATGAAGAGCCGCCTCCGGTTAGCAATACATGTGTCTTGTTTGCGAAGTCGGAAGCCTTAGGACTCCTAAGGGAAGGGTGGCCCACTGAAAAAGTACTCGCTGCCTTTTGCAGGGCAATGACGGATAGAGTATACGCCTTACTCGAGGAACTGGGTGTGCAGAGAGATCTCGCTATTACTGGCGGTATAGCGAAGAATGTCGGTATCGTTAAGAGATTGGAGAGAAAATTGGGTTTTGAGGCTTTGAAGACAGAGAAAGATCCGCAGCTTGCCGGCGCTTGGGGAGCTGCTCTTTTTGCAAAGGTCTTGTACCAGAAGGAGAGAGCACAAAAGAGGCAAGCTTGCTAAATGGGAACCCTGCGGATAAATGAGCGGGAGGTGTCCTTCCAAGATGGGCAAACTATCCTTGAAGTCGCGTTGGAGAATGGCATCTACATACCTCATCTTTGTACCCGCCGGGGTCTGTCTTCCCCGAAAGGATTGCTGTCGTCCGAGATAGTCTACAGGGGAGAAAAGGTCTACAGAGGCCAAAAGGGAAGGAAATATGAGGGCTGTGGTCTGTGTGTTGTACAAATAGAAGGTGGAAGGATAGTTGAATCGTGTGTGACAAAGGCTGAAGACGGCGCAGTCGTTTACACAAACACTCCCGAGATCGTCAAAAGAAGGCGCGAGAACCTTAGCAAGATTCTTGAAAAACATCCCCATGGATGTCTTCTTTGCCCACAACGAGAGGGATGTGACAGAAAGACTTGTTCATTTAACGTACCCGAGGAAGAGAGATGTTGCTGGAAATTTGGTGCCTGCGAACTGGAAAAATTAGCAGAATATGTGGGAATAGAAGGAGGATTACCCTCTTATAGAGCTCAGCGTGAAATAGTAAATGATAATCCATTCTTTTTTCGGGATTATACCTATTGCATTGGTTGCCTCAGGTGCGTAGTTGCCTGTAAAGAGATTGTGGGAGCGGAGGCCCTTGGGTTTGTTTGGGTTGATGGCGAGATCGTTGTCGGGTTTAAGAGCTCTACCGCTATTGAAGCGGGTTGCAGGTTTTGCGGCATATGCGTTGATGTCTGTCCAACAGGTGCGCTCCGACACAAAGAGAGTAAAGTGGCTTCAAAGCGAAAGGCGGTTCTTCCCTCGACTATATATCCGCCCGAAAGATGGTTGCCATTCACTGAAGAAAACATTATGAGCGTGCCAGAAGAGGAAGGAGTATATCAACTCTATGACGAGCAGAGGAATCTCTACAAGGTGATCGGCACAGAAAACCTTAAAAAAGCGCTTTTAGAAGAAATCGAATCAGGATGCAGGGCGAGTTATTTCACATACGAGGAAGATCTTATGTACACCTCTCGAGAAAGACAGATTATCCAGCAATATGTGAAGAAGCACGGAAGGTTGCCTCCCGGTAATGACGAAATGGAGGAGCTCTTTTGATTATGTTTCCTTGAGAACGAATGGTGGACGTAGTCCATTTTTTGTATCAAATGCACATATAAAGATGGCCTTAGATTACAAAACTTATAAAGAGGCGAAGGAGAAGTTCAGATGGAGTGAGAGGTGGGATCTGTTCGATGGCACTAAAGAGAGGTTCAATATAGCCCATGAGTGTATAGACCGTCATCCTCAGGAAGAGATAGCAATCAGGATAAAATTTGCGGATGGGAGAGTCAAGGTTTATACTTTTGGGGAGCTTGCGAAGCTAACCTGTCAGTTTGCCAACCTATTGGGGCACTTAGGTGTAGCCCCCGGTGATAGGGTAGCGATTCTGCTTTTCCCCTCTATTGAGTTTTACGTAAGCATGTTTGGCATCTTCAGGCACGGTGCAGTGGCGGTGCCTTGTTTCCCCCTTTTTGGCCCCGAAGCAATAGCGTTTAGGTTAGAGAAGGCAAGAGCGAAGGCCATAGTGACGACCCAAGATAAAGTAGAAGTGGTGAGTCCTGCTCTTGTAGAGAAACTTGGTTTAAAGTTTATCATTGCAGACGAACTCCTCGAAGAGTTAAAGAGACAAAGCGAGGTGTACAACTGGCACACCAATGCTGATTCCCTTTGTATGATCCAGTTTTCCAGTGGAACCACTGGGGCCCCTAAATCCGTCGTTTATCGACATGGGGCGGTTACGGTGGCGGCTGTGGTGATGAAGTTCGGGGTGGGGTTAACGTCCAATGATATCTATTTTTGCCCCTCTTCTCCTGCATGGGGACACGGTATATGGTACGGAACGATTTCTCCTTTGATCTTCGGCAAAGCCATCGGCACCTTTTCCGGGAAATTCGATGCGGAGAAAGTACTGGAGGCCTTAGAGGAGTGGGGAGTTACTAATATGGCGGCTATCTCCTCCCATTACCGTCTTATCATGGGATCGGGCAAAGCCAGCAAATATAACCTTAAGCTAAAGAAGATCTCCTATACTGGGGAAGCGATGAGCAAGGAGCTGATTTCTTCTATCCAACAAAACTGGGGATTGATTCCATACTGTCAATATGGGACGACAGAGATGGGACCTATAACTCTGGACTATGCAGGGTTTGAGGATTGGGTGGTTAAGCCTGGGAGTTTGGGTAAGCCGATGATCGGGGGGCTCAAGGTAGCGGTGATAGATGAAGAGGGCAACGAGTTGCCACCAGGCAAGATAGGACAAATCGCCCTATGGCGGGAAGGCAAATGGGTCAGGGTAGGAGACAGCGCTTATACTGATGAAGACGGGTACTTTTGGTACGTTTCGAGAATAGATGATGTGATCATATCCGCGGGCTACACTATAGGCCCAATAGAGGTTGAAGAGGCGCTATTGAAGCATCCCGCAGTCGAGGAATGTGCCGTGGTCGGAAGCCCTGATAGGGAGCGAGGTGAAATAGTGAAGGCATTTATTAAGCTAAAAGAAGGTTTTCAGCCGTCTGAAGCTCTATCAGCGGAGATAAAAGAGTTTGTGAAAGCGGAACTGAGTAAACACGAATATCCAAGAGAGATAGAGTTTATCGATGAATTACCTAAGACTCCCGATGGGAAGATCAAGAGAAAAGAGCTTAAGGAACGGGAGAGAGTGAAAAAACTTGGGCAATAGATGTTTTGGATGAAGAGAATCATAGATGAAGATTTAACATACCGGTTAAAAATTATCGTTTCTTGGCTTTGTAAGTCCGCAGGTTTCGCAAGTTCGCAAAAGAAATGACGTTTTATATTGTAGATCGCAGGGAAAGATAACATAACTCAAGGTTCTCGCTTTGGTATGGTTCTTGCCTTTCCTAAGGAGACCCCCTTAAGAAGGAGGTGTCTATGTCTGGGCGGACAGATAAAGTAAAATTGTTAAAGAGCATCTACGAACTCTCAGCAGAGGAGCCATACCCAGTTGCTGCAGGTTTTAAAGCGAATACCATTCCGGCTCTTTTTTTAGAAAGGTGCAATCGGACGCCTAAGGGGGTGGCCTTCAAGTACAAAGATCGGGGTCTCTACAAGGAGGTCACTTGGGAACAATATCGGGATCATGTCGAGAACTTTTGTCTCGGATTGGTAGAAATGGGATTGGAGAGGGGGGATAGGGTAGCCATAATGGGAGATCCTTGTCCTGAATGGCTATATGCTGACATTGCAGTTCAGAGCGCCGGAGCGATCAGTTACGGTATCTATTCAACGAGTTCGGTTTCGGAGACGAAGTGGATGGTTGAAAATGCAGGTGCGAAGTTCTTTGTCGCTCAGAACCAAGAATTTGTTGACAAGATCCTACCGGTAGCGGATGAGTTACCCCTTTTGCAGAAAATAATCGTTGCGGACACCAGTGCTATGTTCATGTACAACGACTCGCGGATTGTCAGTTTTACGGAGGTTGAAGAGATTGGAGCTGAAATGAAACAAAAAAGGCCCCGATTGTTTGAGGAGCTGGTGTCCAGAGTCGAACCAGACGACGTCGCAACTATGATTTACACCTCGGGGACGACTGGCGTACCTAAAGGGGTCATGATAACTCATCGAAATTTGCTCTGGGAAAGGCTGGAGTTGGCATTTCTTGTTCCGGAGTTCTTCAACGAGAAGGCAAGAAGTGTGGCTTACTTGCCCCTTGCTCATATTTTGGCGAGACTTCAAGACGAATATCTACCAATGGTGGCAAATCATGTAACGCACATTGGGGAAAGTCCGGATCTTATGGCTGAAACAATGTACGAGGTCTCTCCGACCATCTTTTTAGGGGCGCCACGTACGTTAGAGAAATTTGCGGCTCAGGCATTGGTGGGGATAGAGGCGAGTAGTTGGTTAAAGAAGCAATCGTACAGATTAGCGATGAAGATTGGTCGGAAATACATGAGCAGAAAATGGGAGTCCAAGCCATCCCCGATATTGTGGTTTCTATACAAGCTTGCGCGGCTTTTGGTTTTTCGCCCTCTTTTAGAAAAATTGGGATTTGCAAAAGTTCGGTTCTGCCTAGTGGGGGCTACTCCCGTCCCTCCTGAAATCCTTGCCTTGTGGCAAGTTTGGGGCGTACCCGCGGGCGAGATGTACGGGCAAACGGAGGGTGGAAACATAAGCGCTCAGCTAAAGCCCTTTGCCAAACCAGGCACAGCCGGTAAGATGTTTCCCAGGGTTGAATGGAAGCTCACCGACAATGGAGAGTTGCTGGTGAGAGGCCCAGGGGCTTTTTTGGGCTACTGGGGGGATGAGGAATCCACACGAAAAGTAAAAGATGAAGAAGGTTGGGTCCATACGGGCGACGTGGTTAAGTTCACGGAAAACGGAGAACTAAAGGTAGTCGATCGTCTCAAAGACATCCAAATAACCGCTGGTGGAAAGAATATATCTCCTTCTGAAATAGAGAAGACGCTTAAAACAAGTCCCTATATAAGCGAGGCCATAGTATTTGCCGACGGCCGCAAGTTTCCTGCGGCCCTTATTGAAATTGATTTTGATACCGTCTCGGAGTGGGCAAGGAATAATAACGTTCCTTATACGGGTTTTACCAGCCTTGCTCAACATCCTAAAGTTTACGAACTCATAGCAAACGAGGTCGCAAAGGCGAATGAACAGCTTGCGAGGGTCGAACGAGTAAAAAGATTTCGTATTCTGCCCAAGGAATTTGATCCTGAAGATGAGGAGGACCCAATAACTTCGACGAGGAAGATTAAGAGACAAAAAGTTTATGAAAAATTCAAAGATCTGGTCGAGTCAATGTTTGAGGAGCAAAAAGAGGAGAAAGAAATCATAGTCAGTGAATTGGGGGAGATTAAAGAAAAAATATATTAAGGAGGGAGGAAAATGAAAAGGAAAGGATTTATTTGGGCTTTTGTAGTAAGCGTAATATTATTTTTTGGCCTTGTTTTGAGTTTTCCTCTCAGCGGTGAGGCCAAATCATCTCTCGAGCCTTATAAAATAGGACTCTCGGGGACGGTGACGGGGCCACCGGCTGGGACATATGCTCCGCTGAGTGATGGATTCCGATTGTATATTAAAAAGTTAAATGGAAAAGGGGGAGTGAACGGACGCAAGATAAAACTCATTTTTGAAGATAATGCAGGTAGCGGCATAAAAGCCGGGGCGAACGTTAAAAGGTTTGCAGGGGCAAAAGTCCGCTTAATTGTGCTATCCGGACCATCAGCGATCTATGCTCCTGCTTTTGATGAGGCAAGGCGAGCGAACATACCAGTCCTTGTTCTTGCCATAGGTCCCCTTCAAACAACGCCCCCAAAATGTGAGCGCCTGGTTTACGGACAGATCTGGGGCAATGCACGAAACACCACAAAAGTCATCATCATGATTGTGAAGCAAGAGTTCGCTTCAAAGATCAAAAACCCCGTGTGGGGAATAGCGGGGATAGATATTCCTGTCTCACGCAAGGGGGCGGAGGCCCAGGGAAGGATCGGAGCAAAAATGGGGCTGAAGACAGTGGTAAAAATAGCCCCCTTGGGGACAATGGATTATACTCCCATAGCTACTTCTCTTATGGACGCTGGCTGTAATATAATATCTACCTGGGGGCCCGCTGGACTTACCCTGGGCCTTTTTAAGGCTCTGATCAAGCTCGGATATAAAGGCGTTCTCTACATTAACACCCCAGATCCACCGGAGCATTTCGCGGAGCTAATGAAAAGATGCCCCTCAATTATCTACACAAATCCCAACTTAGTGCCTCTTTGGGCTGGGTTCCCTGTTGATAAGGAAATAGAGGCAGAAGCTAAGAAGCAAGGGATAAGGCTGAATTCCGGCATCAAAGCGGGATGGTGGTACGGGATGGTGGTCGAAGAAGTATTAAAAAAGGCCGGTTGGCCTGTAACGACCGAAAAACTCTTAAGCGTATTGAATCACTTAGAGTTGGATTTTGGCCCTGCTTTTCCTCCCGTTCAGTTCACCGCCACCGATCATCAAGGGCCGGTGTATGAGAACGGTTGGTCTTGGAGTCCGAAAGAGAACAGATTCGTCGTTGTATTGCCTTGGTATGTCTCTAATGCAGCAGGAACGAAAGTCAAAGTACTTCCAAAGAGCGTGGGCGTCCCGAAGGTTAAGTTTGAGTGAAGCTAGGCGTTTCACATTTAAGAAGAGGGGACAAAGGGCAGCCGTGTAAACAAAGCGAGTGTGGCGGCTTAGGTCTGATAAATGCAGGTAACAAGTAAGTTGGACGAGAACGAGGTTCTATAACCATCAAAAAACGAGGAGGAGTCCGATGACTTATCGCAGATCGCAAGCCGGCTGTCAGAGGGATTCGCAACCTACTCGAATGGCTTACAAGGGTGCCTAATGCAATTCTTAGCCAACACATTGGTTTTGGCTTCTATATACGGCCTTCTCGCTACGGGCTATGTGATTGTTTACCGGGCAAGCCGCGTAATAAATTTTGCGCATGGCGACTTTATGGTACTTGGGGTGTACTTTTTCTTTTCCGTCCTTTCCATAATAGGATCCAAGGGCATTCTATCAAGTATTACCAGCGCAATTACTGCTTTCTTGATCGTCTTCCTGCTGAGCCTTCTAATCTACCGCATTTTGATACATCCAATGCTTGGTCAGCCTGTCTTTGTGATCATAATGGTAACCATTGGATTGAGCATTTTGTTACACGGAATTACGGTCTTCATATGGGGAGCAGAGCCAAAGTCGCTTATCAGTTATATGGGGAACAGAAGTGCTTCAATTTCTTTCAATACTGTAGCTCTTTCCACTTTTGACTTAGCTTTCATCATCACTTTCTTTGCATTACTGATAGGTCTTGGTTTGTTCTTCAAGTATTCAAGAGTAGGTATTCAATTAAGGGCGGCTTCTGAGAACCCTCTTTTTGCTTCACAGAGGGGAATAAACATTTATCTTCTGTTTGCTTTTTCGTGGGGTATAGCGACCTTACTGGGCGCCATTGCAGGGATCCTATACGGTGCCAATACCCATACTGAGCCTGCTATGGCCTTCTTAGCCTTAAAAGCGATGCCAGTAGCGATTGTGGGAGGAATGTACAGCCTGTTAGGCGTTGTACCTGGAGCAATAATCGTGGCATTGGCCGAAAATGCGGTGGCGGTCTACTTTGATCCTTTGGTGTCTGACGTGATTCCAATGGTAATCCTTCTCATCGTTCTGATTGTTAAGCCTTGGGGTATATTTGGAAAGGAGGAAGAGATAGAAAGGGTTTGATCATGTCTTTATGGAAAACGCCGATAGCCAGTAATTATAAGAAAGATATGGTATTGTTCGATTATCCTCTTTTGCGTATATGGGTAGGATCGATGATTGTATTGGGGTTAATCCTTCCCTTTCTCACGTCATCTTACTTTATCCACCTAATGAATTTATGTTTTTTAGCCACACTTGGCGCCATAGGTTTGAACATTGTTACTGGCTATACAGGCCTTGTCTCACTTGGGACTGGTGGTTTCCTATGTGCTGGTGCGTTTATCGCTGTAATACTGAACATCGAACTTCACACCCCCTTCTGGGTAAACATAATTGCCGCCTTGGTAGGGGGGAGTATTTTAGGTCTCATAGCCGGTCTTCCGGCTTTGAGACTGAAGGGCATTTACCTTTTGCTTAGCACCCTCGCTATCCATTTCATCATAGTTTATTTCTGTGGGAGATACCAAATACTAAAAGGGTATATCGGCGGCATCCCTATTTCCGATCCTAATATAGGAGCGGGTGTTGTACTGAATACAACTATTAAGTGGTACTACTTCCTGCTGGCGATTTTAATTATGGTCACTATCTTTTGCCTCAATATCGAACGCACTCATATAGGCAGGGCCTGGATTGCATTGAGGGACAGGGATATAGTAGCCAATATTTTGGGTGTCAACGTTGGGTATTATAAGCTTCTATCTTTTACCTTTAGTTCTGGGCTCATCGGTGTGGCAGGTTGTCTAACCGCCTACTATGTCCACTTCGTCGCTTACGAGGAGTTTACGATCTGGACAAGCGTCATTTATCTGGCAATGATCATTATCGGAGGGATTGGTTCGATAGCAGGTTCATACTTTGGTGCTTTTATCGTTACTTTTTTGCCCTATTTCCTCCATTGGATTGTGGAATCATTTCGGCTTCCGACCAGAATGGAGTTGTACTTTAGCAGTGTGGAACAAGCTGTTTTCGGATTCATAATGATCCTGTTCTTGTTAGTTGAACCGATGGGATTAGTTGGCTTATGGCGACTGAAAGTCCGACCTTATTTTGAGCTTTGGCCTTTTAAATATCGTAGAGCGATCGCGACGAGGCGGTAACGATGAAGGGTGAAGTCCCTTATGACGACATCCTATTGGAGGTCAGCAAGTTAGAGGTCATATATAACCGTGCCGTGATGGCAATTCAAGGGGTTTCTATTAAGGTCCCAAAAGGAAGCATCGTAGCCATTCTGGGGACAAATGGAGCGGGTAAGACGACGCTAATCCGGGCGATTTCTGGCTTTATACCATCTGAGTATGCTGAGATTACGGATGGAACTGTAATATTTGAGGGTGAAGATATAACCTCCAAGTCCCCACATGAAATAGTTCGTCGAGGCCTCGTATTGGTGCCAGAAAGGGAAAAGATATTTACTACGATGACGACACTGGAAAATATCAAATCCTCATCGTTGGCAAAGAAAGAAGCGATTTTTTCGTTAGAGACTGTTTATGAGTACTTTCCTATTCTCAAAGAAAGGAGTTCCCAGATCGCGGGTTATCTGAGCGGTGGAGAAAGGCAAATGTTAGCGATTGGCACAGCTCTGCTTTGTCAGCCACGATTGTTGCTGATCGATGAGTTATCCCTGGGATTATCTGTGCAGGTTGTATCCTCACTTATCGAAGCATTAAAAAGGATGAAGAAAGAGTTGGGTTTAACGATCCTTTTGGTAGAACAGAACGCCGAAGCAGCGCTAAAGATCGCTGATTATGCATACATAATGGAAACAGGAAGGGTAGTCTTCGATGGTCCTCCGGAGAAACTTTTGGCACATGAAGATGTGAGAGAGTTTTATCTTGGCATCAAGGGTGGGAAGGAGAAGAGTTACAAGGACGTAAAACAATATCGACGAACTCGCCGCTGGTGGGGCTAAGTAATGGAAAACAAGGTAAAGCTTTCCGTGACAGGCCTACACCTCAACTTCGGCGGAATTCAGGCCTTAGTTGACGTAAGCTTCCAGGTGAAAGATAGAGAGATAGTTGGGGTAGTAGGTCCTAATGGATCGGGGAAAACCTGCGTTCTAAATGTCATTAGCGGCTTTTATAAGCCTGCTAACGGAGAGGTGTTGTTGGACGGAATAAACATTACGGGAATGCCTCCCCACAAGATAGCAAGACTTGGGGTAGGCCGAAGCTTTCAACAGATGGAATTATTTGGGGGGATGACTGTATTGGAGAACTTACTCGTAGGATGTCATCCCTTCATGAAGGGAAACATCTTTACCGCTGGGATTTATTGGGGTCTTGCTCAAAAGACAGAGCTACGCTTTCGCGAGGTTGTGGAAGAGGTACTCGATTTCATGGAATTGGAAAGGTACCGCAAACTTCCTGCCGGTAGCCTTCCCATAGGGACCCAGAAGTTAGTAAGCGTAGCAAGAGCCCTTTGCGCTCAACCACGGATACTACTATTGGACGAGCCCTCTTGCGGATTGTCTCGTGACGAAAAAGAGGACCTGGCGAGATTCCTTCTTCGCATTAAGTATGAAAAGGGTATACCAATTGTCTGGGTTGAGCATGATCTATCTTTGGTCGGCGAACTGGCAGACAGGTTAATTGTGCTTGATCAAGGGAAAAAGGTGGCTGACGGTGTTCAGGAGGAAGTGCTAACTAACCCGAAGGTGTTGGAAATCTTCGGAGGTAAAATAGAACTTTCCGAACCAAAAAGGGATTGATTTGCTTCAATAAGCTGATCGAGCGCTGTCACTCGAAAGGTATAGCTCAGACAAAAGATCTTCACATTGAGATCTGCCTACGAGAGGATGTGGAATTCGGTACTTCTAATGCTCGGCGCTGATAGGAAACAGGGCCTACCGGAGGTATCTCAGAATTGAGGGTACGGGGCCATCTTGGAGCAGGACCGGTCAGAGAGGAGGCCAGATACGATGGAAAGTACGTCCTGAGGATCAATACCGGTCTTTCTCCCGAGGAAGTGGCCCTTGCCTACAGGGGCTGTGGCAGGTGGATGGGTGGTTCAAGGTATGTTTTGAGGACTGAGCTTTAGAGCCGTAGGGATGAGGCCGCGGGGAGGGTGTGCCTCTAATATCTTGAAATCCTTATATTTTTGTTGAAGAGGCGTCAAAGTCGGGTATAAAAGGCATTCCTCTAAAAGAGGACCTTCTAATGCTCGACTTTTTTAATTTCTACCATGAATGGCTCAGGGCGTCGTTAGGGCAAGCCTTTACACAGGGAAGCGTAGGCTTCTCTACCCCCACTGGCTTACAAGGGGCACAACTGTATTTTATCTTTTTCTTATGCTCGTCAGCCACAACCGGCACAGGTTCGTCCCGCAACGGATCCGTGGGGTCTTCCCCCATCACCAGCACCCCATAAGGACAGGCCTCTGCACACTTTCCGCATCCATTGCACTTATCCGTATTCAAAATAATGAAGTACTCCCCTGAGCCGTCCTTATATCCGTATCGAGCGATAGCCATTACCTCAAGTCCCTTTGTTTTTTGGGGGGCGACCTCGCAAAGAGGGCCACTCCGACCATTTTACTGTCTTGGAGCCACAGTCTTTCTCTGCCATTATTTATCCTCAACCTCCTTGCTCTTTCTTCAACCGGCCCCGAGGCCCTTCCAGTTTAGGGTTCTCCCTCCAGATGCTCATGGCTATAAAATTACATGCAATTATAGTTCCTTCGCAAAATAAAGTGAATAGAGCGAAAAGGAAGGAGAAAGAAGAAATAAAATAAATAAAAGGTATATTGACAGAGCTCAACAGCTTCAGTAAAAACCCTGATAAGCCTTGAATGGTTAATTTTTATCACATCGTTAGCCATTTGCGGTTGATTTTTATCACAGTGGCATCTTAACTTTTAAAGAGCTCCTTAAAAACAGAGCATTTCTTTGACGGCATAGATATTGCTGAGTCGAAATTCGAAAAACTCCCGATCGTGGAAAGGGAGACTGCCGAAAAGCTTGGGATATCCCTCGAGATGATTTTTTTAAGATGAAGTTTTCAATTCGGAATACAGAGTTTTTGAAAAACTGACAGTAAAAGCGATCATCAGTGAGAAAGGGTGAGGAGGGGGAGATGAGTGTGGGTGGAATTCGAAGGGATGTTCGACATTGCGAGGATCCCTTATATATAAAAATTGTGGAGGTAGAAGAGGAACCGGAGGTAGAGTTTGTCGTTAGCATGGAAAAAACAAGGCTCGCCCAGAGAAAAGTGGGTATGATTCGGTCCCTTCTTGAAAAGGATAAGGATAAGGAAAAAAAGAAAAAGACTGCAGAAGGAAGTAGCAGGAATACCCCTCTCAAGCCTTCCCGGAGGAATAAATGGAACGAATTGCGGTAAAAATGCCAGAGGGTGAGTTTACTCCAGAGTTGATAGAAGAAATGAGATCGAAACGTGGCCTTAAACTCCGGGTAGAGGGCCATGTCTTCAATGAAGAGGCAACCCGTGGCGCCATTAAAAGATTTGCCGATGGGATAGGTGATCCCAACCCGCTGTGGAGAGATGAAGAGTATGCCAAAAGAACTCGATATGGTTGTATCGTCGCTCCTCCCTCGTGGGTTTTTAGTGTGCTGGCTGGGATTCAATTCGGATGGAGAGGACTCGCTGGGTTCCATTCTGGCAGTGATATGGAGTTCTACTTGCCCATCTTAGTAAACGATGTGATAAAACCCGAAGAGACGTTCCTCGATTTCGAAGGACCAAAGCCAAGCGAGTTTGCCGGAAGGATGGTTGTGGACTATTTCGAAGACAAATATTTTAACCAAAGAGGGCAGCTTATCGCCAAGGTATTGAGGTGGGTTATTAGAACTGAAAGGAAAAAGGCACGGGAGAAAGGGAAGTATAAGAGAGTTGAACTTCCCCACCAATGGTCTGAGGAGGAATTAAGACAAATAGAAGAGGAAGTTTTAGAAGCAGAAATTCGGGGTTCTGAACCCCGATTTTGGGAAGATGTCGAAATTGGACAGGAGTTAAAGCCCGTAGTGAAAGGCCCTCTCGGTATAACGGATAATATCGCTTTTATCATAGGGGGTGGTGCTCCGGTGAAGCTTGAGGCTCACGAGGTTGCTCTGAGGAAATATAGGAAACATCCTGCTTGGGCATTCAGGGATCCGAACACTTATGCCTTAGAGCCCATCTTCGCCGTTCATTATAACAAAGAGGCTGCGTTGGCAATGGGCCTTCCATATCCGTACGATGTAGGTACTCAGAGACATTCGTGGCAGATCCATCTTTTGACGAACTGGATGGGAGACGAGGGGTGGTTGAAGAGAAGCAGGGCGGAATATCGGAGGTTTGTCTACCTCTCTGATGTGATTCGCCTTACTGGAAGGGTAGTCAAGAAATATTTGGATGAGAACGGTGAACACTGTGTAGATATCGAGACTCATGCCTTCAACCAGCGCGGCGAAGACACAATGCCGGGAACCGCAACCGTGATTTTACCCTCGAGAGAAGACCCTGAAGAAAAATGGCCTGTTTCGATGAGGATAAAAATCCTAGAAGGACAGGGGGGTAACCAAGACCATATAGATTGACAGGGGTGAGGAGTGAAGGAATATCTTGAATCGACAGAATTCATTGAGAGCGATCATCCTGAAATATCTGCATGCGCCAAAGAACTCACGAGGCACATAGAGGAGGAGCAAGAAAGAGTAAAGGCTCTTTTTTATTTTGTAAGGGACAGGATTTCTTTTAGGCCTCTTTTTTTTAATTATCTGCCTAAAGAGGAATTCAAAGCCAGTGCGATCCTAAAGAGAGGTTATGGCTTTTGCATCATGAAAGCTATTCTACTTATCTCACTCTTGCGGAGTATTAACATCCCAGCAAGGCTTATCTTAGCGGAGATCAGACATTATCAACTGCCTGAGACCGTAAAGCTTGGACTGAAAAGCGACGTGATTCTCCATGGCTTCGCTGAAGGTTTTCTCCAAGGGAATTGGGTAAAGCTTAATCCGACGTTTGACATTAAATATTGCGAGATAATGGATTACATCCCTACGGAATTCGATGGTGAGAAAGATGCCCTTTTCCACCCTACGGACAGGAAGGGCAGAAAACTGATCGATTATATAAACGTTTTGGGCCACTTTACGGATTTGCCTTATGAGTTCATGCTGGAGCATATCAGGAAAAGGTACGGCATCCTGGACAGGAGATTCTTCGATAACGTCAATAAGGGCGAAAGCTTTTACAAGGGATGGTCATAAACACAGGAGGTGAGCAAATGGGAACTGAAAGAAAGTTCATACCGAGGGAGCCCGATGAGTATAACTTCCAAGATATCATCTATGAGAAGAAAGACTGGGTTGCCACAATCACTATCAACCGGCCTGAAAAACTCAACACCTACCGTACTGAAACCCTCATAGAAATGGGCCAAGCCTTTCTGGACGCCTCTTGGGACGATTCTATAGCTGTAGTGGTTCTGACGGGCGCTGGCGATAAGGCCTTCTGCACTGGTGGGGATGTAGATGAGTACGCTACATGTTACACGACGACTCCTCGCGACTTCTGGAAATGGGGAAACCTCTTCTGCAGGACTATGGAACTCCTCAGACACATCGGGAAGCCTACTATAGCGAGGATAAATGGTATGGCCGTAGGCGGTGGTAATGAATGGCATATAGCATGCGATCTTTCAATAGCTGCAGAGCACGCCCAATTCTTTCAGGTTGGGGTCGGGGTTGGATCTGTGGCTGCGGCCTCATGCTGGTTCCTTCCTCTTCTCCTTGGGGATAGGAGGGCTAGGGAGATGCTCCTTCTTAATAGGCGCTTGGACGCTAAAACTGCTTTAGATTGGGGGTTGGTGAATAGGGTGGTGCCATATGAAAAGCTGGATGAAGCCGTCCAGGAAATGGCAGATCAATTGATCAACAAGTTCCCGGAGTGCCTCCGGTACACTCTTCAGCAGGTTAACTTTTTCAAGGACATCCCTGCCGCCATATTGGGAGGTCACGCTACGGAATGGCTCAGCATTCATTTCACCTCGCCGGAACCGTACGAAGGAATGTGGTCTTTTGTAGAGAAGAGGAAACCTGATTACATGAAGCTGCGAAAACTTGCTGCTGAGGGGAAGAGCTCAGAATATTTGTGGGGAGCTCCGGTAAAAGCCTGCTCCAAGTGTGGAGCTAAGGGGTTACCCGGGGAGTTTAAGTTCTGTGGGAATTGTGGGGCAGCGCTTGAATAGATGTAGAGGTGAGTCATAGAGCCGACCGAGGGTTGTTTTTGCGCGAGGAGGTATCTGTGATGGGTGTAAGGCTGGAAGATGTAGTGATAGTCGGGGTCGGCAGAACTGCAAGAGGCAAATTTGGTGGGACTCTCAAAGACATGGATGCTGACGATATGTCGGCTGCGCTCCTGCGAGGTTTGTTTCAGAAAGTAGGGCTGGAACCGGGCGTGGTTGACTTCGTCTTTTGGGGCCAGACCCGGCAGGCCGGTTATGGAGGCAATCCTGCTAGGGCCGTAGCCTTCAAAGCCGGCATCCCGATAGAAGTTCCTGCTTCTACCATAAACATGACGTGCATCTCGGCTATGCAGGCAGTGATTCAGGGGATCCGTATGATCATGTTGGGAGACGCTGAGGTGGTCGTAGCCGGCGGAATGGAGAATATGTCGGGTTGTAACTATATCCTGAAGGGAGCGAGATGGGGATTTAGAAGTGGCCATCAGACGGTAGTGGACGACTTATACATCCCCTGTAGGCTCTGTGGGCTCAATATGGTGGCCACAGCGGATAAGTTGGCTAAGGAGTATGGAATTCCAAGGGAGGAGCAGGATAGCTTCGCTTATGAGAGCCACATGAAAGCTATTAAAGCCCAAGACAGCGGCTGGTTTGACGAAGAGATTATCCCCATCGAGGTCCCCCAGAAAAAAGGACCAGCAATTCTCTTTGATAAAGACGAATGCATGCGAAGGGATACCAGCCCAGAGAAGCTTGCAGCGCTCAAGCCTGTCTATGGAGGGGGGACGGTCACGGCAGGTAACGCCTGTCCTTTGACTGATGGAGCTAACGGTGTGATTCTGATGTCGAGAAAAAGGGCTAGGGAGCTCGGCTTTGAACCCCTGGCGTCTTTTCTATCCTACCATACGGTCGGGGTCGATCCCTCAATTATGGGCGTCGGGCCGATCTACGCAGTGCCGAAGGCCCTTGAGAAAGCTGGCCTCAAAGTGGACGACCTGGATCTGGTGGAATATAACGAGGCGTTTGCTTGTGTCGTTCTCTTGGGTATAAAGGTCCTCGGGCTGAATCCTGAAAAGGTAAACATCCATGGTGGTGCAATAGCCTTGGGGCACCCTACTGGGAGCACCGGGTCTCGACTGATCGTAACGCTTTATCATGCCCTCAAAAGAACCGGTGGGGAAATTGGCCTCGCTACCCTCTGTGGCGGAGGAGGACTTGGAGGCGCAGTGATCATAAGGAGGGAGGCATAAGAGAGATGCTTCTGAAGGGGAAAATTGCTATTGTGACCGGTGGAAATCAAGGTCTTGGTTATGCTATGGCAGAGGAGTTCAGTAGAGAGGGGGCAACGGTAGTGATTGTTAATAGAAGAGGCGAAAAAGGAACGGAAGCGGCAGAGCGGATAAATAAAACGGGAGGCCGGGCGATTGCTATCCCGTGCGATATCAGCGACATTGATCAGGTTGCTGGGATGGTAAAAAAGGCCAAGGCACAGTTTGGCAGAGTAGATATTCTCGTAAATAATGCAGGGGTCATAAATCCTGCAATGATTCACAAGATGTCAAAAGAACAGTGGGAAGAGGTTTTGTATATCAATCTTACAGGCTATTTCAACTGTATAAGGTGTGTGTGTGAGGTGATGATCTCGCAGAGATATGGCAGGATACTGAACATTTCGTCAGTCGCCGGCCAACGAGGCACCATTGGTCAGGTCAACTACGCAGCTGCAAAAGCAGGGGTACATGGCCTTACAAAAGCAGCGGCTAAGGAACTCGCCCGCTACAACATTACAGTGAATGCTATCGCGGCCGGCCTTTTTAAGACCGCGATGAGCGATAGGATGCCTGAAGATCTGAAACAAAAGGCCATAGATGAAATTCCCTTGAAAAGGATGGGCGAGCCTTGGGAGCTGGCAAAGCTGGCGGCCTTTCTGGTTAGCGATAATGCAGCCTATATCACGGGCCAGGTAATCGGGATCAACGGAGGGATATATATGTAAATTTTTTAACGCCTTTTTACCCGCATAAGAAACTTTTGAAAAACGTGGAAGATTTCATGGAAGTGAGGGTTAGATATAGGGATACCGATAGCACAGGGAGGATCTTTTTCTCCCGCTACTTGGAGTTCTTCGACGATGCCGTCATCGAGTTCTTCCGTGGGAAAGGAATCATCTTCGATGGTGCGGGTCACCTCTTTCTTGATGGTCAGCAAAAGGAAGCGACCTTCGTGGTGGGGGAGTGCCAATGCCGTTTCCTGGATGAAACTTTCTTTGACGACCTTCTAGAGGTGATCACGGAGTTAAAGGAGCTGAGCGAGCGGAAGGTAATTCTGGGGTTTACTTGTTACAATAAGACCAAAGGGAGGATCTGTGTCCAAGGCTCCATGATCTTGGTGTGCTTCGATCCCGTATCGAGACGTTCTGCGAGGGTTCCGGATGAGGTGAGGGAGAGGCTGTTGAGGGGAAAGGACTGAAGAAGAGGGGGTTGGTCGTGGGTATTTCCGGGGCTACGGGCCGTTTACGGCGTAACGTTCCTGGAGGTCTTCAAGCAGATGGGGGTGAAGACCCACCTGGGATGCCAAACCCGCTGAAAGGACCATGCCCTATGAAACAGGTTATATGCCGGCATGAGGGCCCTCGCTATTTTTAGCTACGACGTAGACAACGTGGGTAGGACCATCGCCAGCAGGTCATTTTTGGTGGACGGGTGGTTTCATAGAGTTCAAGGACAAAAATTGCGGTCAAGGAGGACAAAATGAAATACGAAAATATTATATACGAAAAAAAAGATGGAGTTGCGAGCATCGTGATCAACCGGCCTCCCCTGAATATCCTTACCACTAATACTATGAGAGAGATAACCAACGCCTATAAGGACGCAGAAGCGACGGCGGATATCAGGATTGTAATAATCAGAGGAGCTGGGGAGAAAGCCTTTGCTGCCGGGGTAGATGTAAGGGATCACCTGCCAGAAGTGATGCACGACATGCTAGAAGCCTTTGAGGAGATGATGGTGACGATCGCAAACGGGAAAAGATGTTCCCTGGCCGTAGTGGACGGGATTTGTTCAGGTGGTGGTTTCGAGTTGGTCCTTTGTTGCGACATGATCATAGCCACTGAGAAGGCAACCTTCTCTCTTCCGGAAATAACACTTTCTCTTTATCCAGGTTTAGGGATAGTCGCGTTGCCGAGAAAGATTCCAATGAACATAGCCTTCGAGGTCATCACGAGCGGAACTCCTATAAGCGCCGAGGACGCACATCGCTTGGGGCTGGTTAACAGGGTAGTTCCTCGGGAAAAGGTTGATGAGGAGTTGGAAAAATTCCTTGCCGGGTATAGGGACAAAAGTGCCAAGGCTCTCGAACTGACAAGATACGCTTTGCGGAGATCATGGGACATGGAGTTTTCGAAGGCTTTAAAGACGGTTGACGATATTTATATCGGCCTGGTTATGCAAACTGAGGATGCGAACGAAGGTTTGAGATCCTTTTTTGAGAAAAGAAAGCCAGTTTGGAAGCACAAATAAGGGAAATAGGAGGTGTGCTAATGGCTAAGATGAAGGCCGCGATCTTTAAGGAAACGAATAAACCTCTTGAGGTCACCGAAATTGATAAGCCTGTGATTGAGGAAGACGAGGACGTAATAGTCAAGGTAGTTGCTTGCGGACTATGCCATACGGACTTGGGTTATATAGATTACGGCGTCCCAACTTTCAAAAAACCGCCCTTAGTGCTTGGTCACGAGCCCTCAGGTATTGTGGAAGAAATAGGGTCAAAAGTCACCAACGTGAAAGTGGGGGATAGAGTCCTCATTGGTCCCATCACCTGTGGGAACTGTTTTTATTGCCGTAATGGCAGGGAAAACATCTGCCAGTCAATGATGATGATCGGAAACAATCTTGACGGGGCATTCGCTGAATACGTGAAGGTTCCAGCCAGATGTCTCGTTAAGCTACCCGAAGAGTTACCTCTCAAAGAGAGTTGTGTCATTTCAGATGCAGTTGTTTCCCCGTATCATGCTGTGAAACGGAGAGCAAAGGTTGGTCTCGGGGACTGGGTGGCGGTTTTCGGATGTGGCGGTGTAGGGATAAACTGCGTACAGTGGGCCAACTTAGCGGGAGGCCTCGTGATCGCGGTGGACATAATGGATCACAAGCTGCAACTCGCTAAGGAACTGGGGGCCGTAGCGATAGTCAATGCAAAGAAAGTGGAAAACGTGCCCAAAGAGGTAAGGAAAATTTCTGGTGGAGGGGTAGATATCGCTATGGAATGTATAGGAAACCCCGACGTGATCACTCAGGCCTTCGATGCTACAAGGGATGGTGGGAAGGTTTGCGTAGTGGGATATTCCTTCAAATCCCCCCCTCTTAAAGCCGCGAGATTGATGTACCGGGAGATGGAAATCACAGGGTCAATTGCTGGTTTAGTCTCCGATTATGAGAGGATCTTTAATTTGATAAAGACTGGTAAATTTAGAGTGGATAGGCTCATTACTTCAAGATATCCCTTGGACAAGATCAACGAGGCCTTTGATGAACTAAGAAAAGGGGAGGCAATAAGGATTATCGTAGAGATGGAATAGGCCTAAGGGCCTCATTCAGTCAACTTGATGTGAGTTTTTCTTTGTAAAAGAAGGTTGTATAATCTTTATTAAATGGCCCAGTTCCTTGAGAATCTGTATGATAAATTAATTGTTGGCCTTAAGGAAAGGGACTTAATGGTCTTCTCACAACAATTTGCCACCCTATTAGGGGAGGTTTTATCTTATAAGGGGGCTATAAAATTAAAGCTGAACGCTCAAGGTGAGATGGTGAAAGTGGCAAGTTTCGGCCTTTCCAGCGATTATGATGTTTGGAACGCGAAGATCGGGGAAGAGCGTATAAATGAGAAGGTAGTAATAAGCGGGGGTTATGACGAAATAGCAGATCTTTATACTCATCCTTTAACCTCGCCTTTTAAAGAAATCTATCAACGGGAAGGGATAAGAGCTTTTTTAGCTTTGCCAATAACGACGCCTTGGGGGCGGATAGGGGTTTTAAACCTTTATAAAAAAGAGGCTGGATCTTTCTCAAACGACTTGATCGATTGCCTTCAAAAACTGACAGAATATTTCGGAACGATTGCATACCTTCTTTGGGAATGTCAAGAAGAGAAGGAGAGAAAGGAATTACTTAAGCAGAGGTGCGACGAATTGCAAAATTTGAGAAACTTTTATGAGCTAATAATCGATAATATTCCTATTGGGGTAGTGGCGACCAATAAGAAGGGATATGTGGTTTTGATGAACCAGGTTTTAGAGAAAATGAGCAAACAAAAAAGGCAGCATGTCCTCGGAAGAAAATGGTACGAGGTATTTGGGTTCTACGGTGAGACGAGGAAAAAGTTAGAGAAGACATATTGGACCGGAAAGACTAACTATTTTCCGGAAATTCACCTGGGCTTGGTGGATGGCGAGGTCATACCCGTGGAGATGAAGACTGCTGTCATCAAAAACGAAACTGAGGATGTGGTTGGTGTAGTTGCAATATGTTCAGACCTCTCTGAAAAGAAAAAACTTGAAAAAGAGATCGAAAGAATTGAAAAACTGTCAGTTCTGGGCCAAATTGCGACAGGGGTTGCCCATGAGATTAGGAATCCCTTGGCAGGAATTAGTGGAGCGCTTCAAAGACTAAAACGGACACTTACCGACAGTCAATCTCAATATATTCTTGAAAAGGTCTTTGATGAAATCGATCGTTTGAATGGAGTTTTAGAAAACCTTTTTTCTTTTAGTTCTTCTCAACAACTTTCCTTCAATGAGCACAAAATAGAAGACATATGTAGAGACGTGTTTCTCTTCATCCAGAAACCGCTGCTTTCCCACAAAATCACTCTTATTAAGAAATTTGACAGGGACGTTCCCGTTGTTTATGTGGACAAGGCATCCATGAAGCAAGTACTTTTGAACCTTTTTCTTAACGCTATAAAAGCAATGCCGGAAGGTGGAAAGCTGACTATTGAGACAACACTAATAGAGGACGTTAATGAGTTGCCCAAAGGCGTATTCTGGCACAAGGATCAGCCGGGGTCGTCCGAAAAGTTTGATGCGCCTTATGTATGCATTGCTGTAAAGGACGAAGGAAAGGGTATTCCGTCTTCAGAGCTGCCTAAGATTTTTGAACCTTTTTACTCGACCTCTGATGGCATAGGACTCGGCTTATATATAAGCAGCCGGATAATTGAGCAACACAGAGGGTTCATGGGAGTGGAGAGTGAATATGGGAAGGGAGCGCGATTTTACATCTTATTACCAACGGAAGTAAAATTTATTTAAGATAGCAGAAGGATGACTATAGAGACGATACTTATAGTCGATGACGAAGAGCTTATAAGGATGAGCCTCGCTGACGCCCTCGTTGACGCCGGTTATAATGTGTTACAGGCGCAGTCAGGGGAACATGCGTTGGCGGTATTGGAAGAGAAGGCGATTGATGTAATGATACTTGATCTTGTTTTACCAGGAATAGGCGGGTTTGAGCTTTTGAAAAAGTTAAAGGAAAAATTTCCTGAAGTCCAAGTTATAGTAATTACTGCTTTTAGTTCAATTGAGACTGCCGTAGAGTCCATCAAACTGGGGGCTTTCGACTATCTTCCCAAACCCTTCAACCTTGACGAGGTTGTTATCAAAGTAAAAAAAGCTCTGGAAGATAAAAGGCTCCGAAGTGAGCTGGAAGGATTTAGAACCGTACAGGAAATTAAACTGAAGAAGGACAAAATTGTATATAAAAGTAAGGCTATGGAAGAAGTAATAGATCAAATCAAGAAGGTAGCGATTTCGAATATTGATACCGTTCTTGTCACAGGGGAGACGGGCACGGGGAAAGAATTAGTGGCTAAGGCTATTCATTTGTTAAGTGATCGAGCTAACAAACCTTTTGTGATTGTGAATAGTATTGCAGTTCCTTCTACTTTATTAGAGAGCGAACTTTTCGGATATGAAAAAGGAGCGTTTACTAATGCTTGTGAGCAAAGAAAAGGTTTAATCGAACAAGCAGAAGGGGGCACCCTTTTCTTGGACGAGATCGGTGACATGGATATGGGAGTTCAGGGGAAATTATTGAGATTTGTTGAGGATAGAATAGTAAGACGAATAGGTGGCCGAAAAGAGAAGGAGGTCGATGTACGACTGATAGCAGCAACTAATAAGGACTTAGCGAAAGCAGCCGCTGAAGGAACTTTCAGATTAGATTTTCTTCATCGTCTTAATCTCGTGAATATTCATCTACCCCCTCTGCGTGAAAGACGAGACGATATTCCCGTTTTAGCTGAGTATTTTTTGAACAAATACAATAAAAAACACCGAAAAAAAATTAAAGGATTTACTGAGGATGCAATAGATTTTCTTTTAAATTACCATTGGCCCGGGAATGTTAGGGAACTAAAAAATATGATCGAACAAATTGTTGTTTTTGGGGATTCTGTTTCCGTTATAACGTCAGATGTTCTTAAAGGGGCTTTCACAAAAAGTATTGCTTCAATGAAAAAAGGAGATGTTGAGACCCTGCCTTCCTTTTCTGTAGATGAAATTTTGTTCCGAAAAGACTTTAGCTTCAAAGCAGCTATCGAAAATTTTAGCAGGCAATTGATCAGAAAGGCCCTTAAAATTTCAAAATATAATAAAGCTAAAGCCGCTAAACTCCTCAAAATGGATAGGTCTACCCTTAATTATCAAATAAAAATTCTCGGAATCAATGATGAACGATTAAATTAATCCTTTATTTAACCGCTGATACCTTTAAAGACAGAGATCAGCAACAAACTACCTCCGGCAGTAGCTTTTATGGTCACTTATCATCCCGCCAGGCTTTACGAAGTCCTTCCCAGCGGTGCTGTAAGATGTGGGCTTTGTCAACGCCGATGCCGCATCGCTCCAGGCGAAAGGGGATTCTGTGGGGTTCGGGAGAACAGGGGTGGGGAGCTCTTCACCCTTACCTACGGGAACCTCTCCGCTGCCTCCTCTCGCCCCATCGAGATAAAACCCTTCTTCCACTATCACCCCGGCTCAACGGCCTTCACCATCTCCTCCTGGTCGTGTAACTTCCACTGCGCCTGGTGCCAGAACCATCACCTCTCGGGTCGCCTTCCCCCTGAGGGAATGGCACGTTCCCTTTCCCCGCAGGAGGTGATGGAGATGGCGAGAGGGGATGACGGGATCTGCGTCTCCTTCAATGAGCCGACGCTTCTTTTCGAGTTCTCGCTCGACCTCTTTACCCTGGCAAGGAAGGAGGACAAGTACTGTTGCTTCGTCTCCAACGGTTACATGACCACCGAGGCCTTAGATGCCCTCATCGAGGCGGGTCTTGACGGCATGAACGTGGACGTGAAGGGTCGTCAGGAGGCGTACGATCGATACTGCGGTGGGCCGAAGGTGAGGGGGGTGTGGGAGCTGGCCGCCTATGCCCGCCGCCAAGGGGTTCACATCGAGGTCGTCTCCCTCCTCGTCACCGGTGTTTCCGATGACGAGACCACGGTGCGGTGGATAATCGATCAGCACCTGGAGGCCCTCGGCCCTGACGTCCCCCTCCACTTCACCCGGTACTTCCCTGCTCGCTCCTTCACCGCCCCTCTCACCCCTCTCGATCATATGGAGAGGGCATGGAGGTGGGCGAAGGACGCCGGTATCCACTACGTTTATCTGGGCAACCTTCGGGGACGGGGTGAGGATACCCATTGCCCCCGTTGCGGAAGCCTCCTGATTAGGAGACAGGGCTTCGCCACCCTTGAGGTCCACCTCACCGAAGATAACTGCTGTCCTCACTGCCGGAATCCCCTCCCCATCGTCGGGAGGGCGAGACCTTCCTCCCCTTCCCGTTTCGACTAAGCGATATCCTCCTTTGCCGATCAGCATTTAAGACGATGTTAGAGATCAGGCTCGATCCAAAGAGCCTCCGTCAGAGACTACCAAGGGTTTATGGATGTTAAAATTTTTCAAAATAATGTTTAATTTTTGGTTTATTGCCATTTTATACTTCCCCCGCTGAGACCTTCGTTAAGGAAGCAATTTTTAAAGAATTTTTTGGTTTAAAGGCCAGTTAGAAATGACAAGGGATTGACAAACAGTATTCGATTTTATATAAGACTTACAGTTTACGTAAAGTGTAAAATTTCCATAAACGAGGGGGGAAAGATGACGTTGTCTTTTGATCTTACGGAAGAGCAGAGGATCTTGCGGGAGACGGTGCGCCGCTTTGCGGAGAACGAGATAAGGCCCGTGTGTCAGGAGCTGGACGAGAAGGAGGAGTTCTCAGTGGAGCTCACCCGGAAGATGGGGGAGCTTGGGCTCTTTGGCCTGCTCTTCCCTGAGAAGTATGGGGGATCGGGGATGGGTTATATCTCCTACATGATAGCGGTGGAGGAGATAGCCCGGGTGGATGGTTCTCAAGCGGCTACCCTGGCAGCGGGAGTCTCCTTGGGGATTGCCCCGATCTACTATTTCGGCAACGAGGAGCAGAAGCGCTACTGGCTGCCGAAGCTCTGCTCAGGGGAGATGCTTGCCTCCTTTGGCCTCACCGAGCCCAACGCCGGATCGGATGCCGGGGCTTCCCGGACCACCGCCGTCCTCGATGGAAACGAGTGGGTTATAAACGGAAGTAAGATCTTCATCACCAATTCCTGTACCCCCATAAGCGGGGTGTGTGTGGTTCAGTGTGTGACGGGAAAGAGGCCCGATGGAAAGAACGAGCTCAGCTGTATTCTCGTCCCTAACGGCACCAAGGGGTTTACGGCCCGCCCCATGAAGGGTAAGATGGTCTGGCGGGCTTCCAACACCGGGGAGTTGATCTTTGAGGATTGCCGGGTCCCCAAGGAAAACCTCCTGGGAAGGAGAGGGGATGGGTTTCGTCAGATGCTGGCCACCCTCGATGGGGGGAGGTTGAGCATCGCGGCCATGGGCCTGGGAGGGGCACAGGGGGCCTACGAGGCAGCCTTAAGATACGCCAACGAGCGGGAGCAGTTCGGGAGAAACATCGGGGCCTTTCAGGCGGTGGCCTTCAAACTGGCCGAGATGGCCACCAGGATAGAGGCGGCCCGGTGGCTCCTCTATTATGCGGCCTGGCTGGCGGAACAGAAACGGCCCTTCACCAAGGAGGCGGCCATGGCCAAGCTCTACTGCTCCGAGGTGATGCACTGGGTGGCAGATCAGGCGGTCCAGATCCATGGAGGCTATGGGTTGATGAAGGAATTCTTCGTGGAGAAATACTACCGGAACTCCAAGCTCCTGGAGATCGGAGAAGGGACCTCAGAGGTCCAGAAGATAGTCATCGCCCGCCAGATAGGGGTGAAGGGAGGGGATTGGTGGACCGGGGTAACCCACCAGTGAAGGGAAGGGGACTCGCCTCCCGAATCCTCCAGGGGGACATAAAGGCTGCCTCCCGCCTCATGAGGGACATAGATGATGAGGTGGAGGGGACGGTGGAGGAGCTCAAGCTCCTTTATCCCCGAACGGGCAACGCCTATGTGATCGGCATAACCGGCCCCCCGGGGGTGGGGAAGAGCACGCTGGTGGACAGGATGATAGAGCTCCTGCGTAAGGAGGGGAAGACGGTGGGGGTGGTGGCCGTGGACCCCACCAGCCCTTTCAGCGGCGGGGCGATCCTGGGCGACAGGATCAGGATGCAGCGCCACTCCACAGACGACGGGGTCTTTATCCGGAGCCTGGCTACCAGGGGACAGCTGGGGGGGCTCTCCCGCTCCACCCACGATGTCGTCAAGGTGTTAGACGCCATGGGGAAGGACGTGATCATCATCGAGACGGTAGGGGTGGGGCAGGACGAGGTGGAGATCGCCAGGGCAGCGGATACGTCCATCGTGGTGCTGGTGCCAGGGCTCGGGGATGAGATCCAGGCGATAAAGGCCGGGATCCTGGAGATCGGGGACATCTTCGTCATCAACAAGTGCGAGCAGGAGGGGGCTGACCGCCTGGAGAACGAGCTGAGGCTGATGCTCGAGATGGGGTCAAAGAGGCCCGATGGCTGGGTACCTCCCATCTACAGAACCGAGGCGATAAAGGGGGAGGGGATAAAGGAGCTGCTTGAAGGGGTGTGGCGGCACAGGGAGACCCTCCTCGAGGGAGAGGGACACAAACGCCACCTGAGGGAGAGGGCGCGGGCGGAGCTCTTGGAGATCATCCAGGCAGAGGTGATGAGGAGGCTGCTCGAGGGGCTGGGGGAGGAGCTGGAGCGGATGGTGGAGGAGGTCGCCTCCCGAAGGAAGGATCCCTATACCCTCGCCGAGGAGGTCTTAGAGAGGTTTCTCTGTCAGGGGACAAAAAGCAAGGGATAAGGAGAGAAGGATGGTTACTTGGGATCAGAGGCGGAGGGAACTGGAGGAAAAAGAGGCGTTGGCGGAGCTTGGCGGTGGGCAGGAGAGGATAGAAAAGCAGCATCAGATGGGGAAACTCACCGCCCGGGAGAGGATAGAGCTCCTGATGGACAAGGGGACCTTTGTGGAGATAGACAAGTTCGTGACCCACCGCTGTCCCTACTTCGGGATGGAGAAGAAGAAGTATTACGGGGACGGGGTGATCACCGGCTACGGGAAGATAAACGGCAGGCTCACCTTCGTTTTCTCGCAGGACTTCACCGTCTTTGGCGGGGCCCTGGGGCTCGCCTTCGCCAACAAGGTCTGCAAGGTGATGGATCTCGCCATGGAGAACGGCGCCCCGATCGTGGGGCTCAACGATTCCGGAGGGGCCCGGATCCAGGAGGGAGTGGAGAGCCTGGCGGGATATGGCGATATATTCCTGCGGAACACCCTTGCCTCAGGGGTGATCCCCCAGATATCGGCCATCCTGGGACCCTGCGCCGGAGGGGCGGTCTACTCGCCGGCCATCACCGACTTCATCATCATGACCCGAAAGACCAGCTACATGTTCATAACTGGCCCCGAGGTGATCAAGGCAGTGACCCATGAGGAGGTGACCAAGGAGAAGCTGGGAGGGGCGATGACCCATAACACCGTGAGCGGGGTCGCCCATTTTGCCCCCGAGGACGATCGGGAGGCGATGAAGCTGATAAGGGAGCTCCTCTCCTACTTTCCCCAGAACAACCGGGAGAAGCCCCCGCGGGTGGAGACGGACGATGACCCGAACCGTAAGGAGGAGGCGCTGAAGACCCTGGTGCCCGACAACCCCAAGAAGCCCTATGATATGAGGGAGCTGATTCGGCTGGTGGTGGATGAGGGGAAGTTCCTGGAGGTCCACGAGCACTTTGCCCGCAACATCGTGGTGGGCTTCGCCCGTCTGGGGGGAATGGCGGTGGGGATCGTGGCCAATCAGCCTAACTGGCTCGCCGGATGCCTCGATATCAACGCCTCGGTAAAGGGGGCGAGGTTTGTCAGGTTCTGCGATGCCTTCAACATCCCTCTGGTCACCTTCGTGGACGTGCCCGGCTTCCTTCCGGGGACGGCCCAGGAGTATGGGGGGATCATAAGGCACGGTGCCAAGCTCCTTTACGCCTACGCCGAGGCCACGGTACCCAAGGTGACGGTCATAACCAGGAAGGCCTACGGGGGGGCCTATGACGTGATGTCGAGCAAGCATCTTCGGGGCGACATCAACTACGCCTATCCGATAGCGGAGATAGCGGTGATGGGTCCTGAAGGGGCGGTCAACATCATCTTCCGCAAGGAGATAGCTTCCTCCCCCAATCCGGAGGAGACCAGGAGGCGCCTCATCGAGGAGTACCAGAACAACTTCGCCACCCCATATCAGGCGGCAGAGCTGGGGTACATAGACGAGATCATAAGGCCTGAGGAGACCCGCCTCAAGCTGATCCAGGCCCTGGAGATGCTCCAGGACAAGGAGGACAGGAACCCCTCGAAGAAGCACGGGAACATCCCCCTGTGAGATGCCCCTTGAAGGGATAAAGGTCCTCGATCTGAGCAGGCTGCTACCTGGGGCCTACTGCACCCAGCTCCTCTGTGCCTTCGGGGCCGAGGTCTGGAAGCTGGAGCCGCCCGAAGGGGACCCTGCCAGGAGATGGGGGCCGAGGGTGGGAGGGTTTCCTGCCTACTTCTATGGCCTCAACCGGGGAAAGAAGAGCCGGGTCCTCGATCTGAAGAGGGAGGGGGCGAGGGAGGTGATGGGAAGACTCCTCAGGAGGGTGGACGTGTTGCTCGAGGGGTTCCGGCCGGGGGTGGCGGAGCGGCTGGGGGTGGGATATGAGGAGGCTTCGAGGATAAACTCCCGCCTCATTTACTGTTCCCTCTCGGGGTATGGCCAGGATGGCCCCCTGCGGGAGAGGCCAGGGCATGACATCAACTACATCGCTCTCGGGGGACTGCTGGACCTCACAGGAGAGGAGGGGGGGAGGCCTGTGATCCCTGGCGGACAGATAGCCGATATCACGGGAGGGCTTCTGGCACTGGTGGGGATCCTTCTCGCCCTGAGGAGGAGGGAGAGGACGGGTGAAGGGGAGTACATAGATGTGGCGATGCTCGATGGGGTCCTCTCCTGGCTCCCCCTTTACCTCGGGGATTACGAGGCAGGGGTCCTCCCCGAGAGGGGCAAGATGATCCTCAACGGGGGATATGCCTGCTATAACGTCTACGAAACAGAGGACGGGGGATACGTGGCCCTCGGGGCCTTAGAGCCCCATTTCTGGGAGAGGTTCTGCCGGGCTACAGGGAAGGAGGAGATGATCCCCTTCCAGTACGATCCCAGCAAGCAGGGAGAACTCATTGAGGAACTGAGGAGGGTCTTCATGGAGAGGGGAAGGGATGAATGGGCGGAGTTTCTCACCTCCAGGGACGTGCCCTGTGAGCCCGTCCTCTCCTTCGAGGAGGTCCTCTCCCATCCCCAGGTCCTGGCCCGGAGGATGATCCGGGAAGGGGAGATGGAAGGGGCGAGGAAGGTGAGGTGGATAAAGGCCCCGATAAGGTTCTCCTCAATAGAGGAAAGGGATTATCCTTCCCCTCCCTCCCTGGGGGAGCACACCGAGGAGATCCTTCGGGAGGTCGGCTTTGACCCCGGGGAGATCCGCAGGCTCAGGGAGGAGGGGGTCTTGGGAGGGAGGAGATGAAGGAGGATAGACTGAGGGAGGAGTACAGGAGGTGGGAGTCCACCACCCTGAAGAAGGCCTTGGAGCGGGCCAGGGAACGACAGGAGGTCTTTGAGACCACCTCGGGGATAGAGCTGAAGCGGCTTTATATGCCCTACGATTTGGGAGAGTTCGATTACCTCGAGGAGCTCGGCTTCCCGGGAGAGTACCCCTTCACCCGGGGGGTCCAGGCCACCATGTACCGGGGGAGGCTCTGGACGATGCGCCAGTACTCCGGCTTCGCCACCGCCGAGGAGACGAATAAGCGCTATCATTACCTGCTCAAGCAAGGGCAGACCGGTCTGAGCGTGGCCTTCGATTTGCCCACCCAGATAGGCTATGACTCGGATAACCCCCTCAGTGCCGGTGAGGTGGGGAAGGTGGGGGTGGCGATAGACTCGCTGGCGGATATGGAGATCCTCTTTGACGGGATCCCCCTTGATAAGGTGAGCACCTCCATGACGATAAACGCCACGGCGGCGATCATCCTGGCGATGTACATCGCTGTGGCAGAAAAGCAGGGAGTCCCCTCGGAGGTCCTTCGGGGGACCATCCAGAACGACATCCTGAAGGAGTACGTGGCCCGCGGCACCTACATCTATCCCCCGGGACCCTCGATGAGGATCATCACCGATATCTTCGCCTACTGCAAGGAGCGGCTTCCCCTCTGGAACACCATCAGTATCAGCGGCTACCATATCAGGGAGGCCGGCTCCACCGCCGTGCAGGAGGTGGCCTTCACCCTGGCCAACGGGATCGCCTACGTGGAAGCGGCGATAGGGGCGGGGCTTGATGTCGACTCCTTTGCCCGCAGGCTCTCCTTCTTCTTCGGCGCCCACAACAACTTCCTCGAGGAGATAGCCAAGTTCCGGGCCGCCAGGAGGATGTGGGCCCGGATCATGCGGGAGCGGTTCGGGGCGAAAAAGCCCGCCTCCTGGATGCTCCGTTTCCACACCCAGACCGCGGGCTGTACCCTCACGGCCCAGCAGCCCCGAAACAACATCATAAGGGTGACCCTTCAGGCCCTGGCGGCCGTGCTCGGGGGTACCCAGTCCCTTCATACCAACTCCTGGGACGAGGCCCTGGCCCTGCCCACCGAGGAGGCGGTGACCATCGCCCTGAGGACCCAGCAGATCATCGCCTACGAGAGCGGGGTGGCCGAGGTGGTGGACCCCTTAGGGGGATCTTACTGTGTGGAGGCCCTCACCACCGAGATAGAGAGGAGGGCCGAGGAGTACATCCGGCGGATAGACGAGATGGGAGGGGCCCCTAAGGCGATCGAGGCGGGATTCATCCAGCGGGAGATCGCCGATGCCGCCTACCAGTACCAGAAGGAGATCGAGGAAAAGAGGAGGATCATCGTGGGGCTCAACGAGTTCACGGTGGAGGAGTCCCCCTTTACCGAGATCCTGAGGATAAGCCCTGAGGTAGAGAGGTACCAGAAGGAGAAGCTCGAGCGGGTGAAGAAGGAGAGGAATACTGCCCGGGTGAAGGAGACCCTCAAGAGGCTGAGGGAGGCGGCCGAGGGGACGGAGAACCTGATGCCCCATATCCTCGAGGCGGTCAAGGCCTACGCCACCCTCGGGGAGATCGCCGATACCCTCAGGGAGGTCTTCGGAGAGCACACCCAACTCACCACCATCATCTGAGGAGGTGAGGATGGAGAGGAAGATAAGGGTCCTGATCGCCAAGCCCGGCCTGGACGGCCATGACCGGGGGGCGAAGGTGATCGCCCGGGCGCTGAGGGATGCGGGCTTTGAGGTGATATACACAGGGATCCGCCAGACCCCTGAGCAGATCGCCAACGCCGCCCTCCAGGAGGGGGTGGACGTGGTGGGGCTAAGCTGTCTGTCAGGGGCCCACAACCAGCTCTTCCCCCGGGTGGTGGAGCTCTTGAGGGAGAAGGGGGCCGGGGATGTGCTGGTGATCGGTGGGGGGATCATCCCTTATGACGATATCCCCCGCCTGAAGGAGGCGGGGATAGAGGAGGTCTTTCAGCCCGGAACCCCCATCGAGGAGATCGTAAACTACATCCGAAAAAGGATGGAAGAGAGGAGGAAGGAAGGATGATAAAGAGGGTGGATCACATCGCCGTGGCCGTCCCCAACGTGGAGGAGGCGGCCCGATTCTACGAGGAGGCCCTGGGGCTTAAGCTCGGGGGGGTCGAGGTGGTGGAGGGGATGGACACCAAGGTGGGATTCTTCCAGATAGGGGAGACCAGGATAGAACTGGTGGAGCCGACCAAGGAGGATACCGCACTCGACAAGTTCCTCGCCAGCAGGGGGCCCGGAATCCACCACATCTGCTTCGAGGTGGAGGACATCGAGGCGGCCTTAAGGACCCTGAAGGAGAGGGGGGTAAGGCTTGTGGACGAGGAGCCACGGCCAGGGGCCCACGGCACCCGCGTGGGGTTCATCCACCCCAAGTCCACGGGCGGTGTCCTCATCGAACTGAGCCAGCACCCCCGGGGTTCACATTAGCAAGGCGTTTGAAAAAGTTAAAAATGACAGTGAGAAGGACCCGATCAGAGGGGCAAAACGAGGTCTCAGGAAAGCCATTTTAGAACATAGTTTGTTTTGCAAAATTTTTCTCAAAGTTCAAGAAAAAGGCTTAGTTTTAGCTGCTTTTTTACAGTTTACGTAAACTGAAAAATATATGCCTTGACAAAAAGTGTCTCTTTTGTTATTGAGGAAAAAAGTTTTTCGCTGATACTTGGAGGGGGGAAATCCCGAAAAAAGTGAAGAGAGGGTAAGAGATGGTGGAGAAGGGGGATGAGGTCATCCTGAAAGTGGAGAACCTCTATAAGACCTTCGGAGGGGTGGCGGCCTTAACGGGGGTGAGCTTTGAGGTGAAGAGGGGGGAGATCTTCTCCATCATAGGGCCCAACGGGGCGGGAAAGACGGTGACCCTGAACTGCATCAATGGCCTCTATAAGCCCGACAGGGGCAAGATCTATTTGAACGGAAAGGACATCACTCGTCTGAGTCCTCACCGGCGGGCGGCCCTGGGGTTGGCCAGGACCTTCCAGAAGATAGAGCTCTTCAGCGGGATGACAGTCCTCGATAACATCCGCCTGGGGATGCACATCCACCTGAAGAGCGGGATCTTCAGCGGTTCCGTCTATGTGGGGAAGACCGCCCGGGAGGAGATAGAGGCCCGGAGGTTCATCGAGGAGGAGATCATTGACCTGCTGGAGATCGAGCATATCCGGAACAAGATCACGGGTATGCTCCCCTATGGGCTCCAGAAGCGGGTTGAGTTGGCCAGGGCCCTGGCCCTGAAGCCGGAGGTCATCCTGCTCGATGAGCCGATGGCGGGGTTGAACCTGGAGGAGGTGGAGGACATGGTCCGCTTCATCCTCGACGTGAACGAGGAGAAGCGGTGGCAGGTCACCTGCATCTTGGTGGAGCACGATATGGGGGTGGTGATGGACATCTCGGATCGGGTGATGGTGCTCAACTTCGGCGAGAAGATAGCCGAGGGCCCTCCTTCCGAGATCCAGAACCATCCCGAGGTGATCAAGGCGTATCTGGGGGAGGTGGAGGAACTCTATGTCACGAGGAGATAAGAAGGGGCATTATGAGGAGATAGAGATCACCGAGGACCTGACCCTGCCGAAGCTCCTCCTGCGCATGGCCAAAAAGTACGGGGACAGGAAGGTGGCCCTGCGGGAGAAGGAGTTCGGCATCTGGCGGCCCGTGACCTGGGCGGAGTACCTGAAGAACGTGAAGGAGTTCGCCCTGGGGCTGGTCTCCCTCGGCATAGAGCGGGGGGACAAGGTGGTGATGATCGGGGACAACCGCCCCGAGGGGCTCTATGCCGAGATGGCCGCCATGAGCGTCGGAGGGGCAGGGGTCTGGATCTTCCAGGACTGTCTGATAGACGAGGTCCAGTACATCGTGGATCACTCCGACGCCAAGTTCTATGTGGCCGAGGGACAGGAGGAGGTGGACAAAGGACTGGCCATAAGGGATCAGTGTCCGAAGCTGAAGAAGATCATCTGGGATGACCCCAAAGGGATGCGCCATTACGACGACCCAATGCTCATCAGCTTCAAGGAAGTCCAGAGGTTGGGAAGGGAGCTCGATGAGAAGGAGCCAGGCCTCTTTGAGGAGCTGGTGAATCAGGGGAAGGGGGATGACATCTGTCTCCTCTTTTACACCTCCGGGACCACTGGCCAGCCCAAGGGGGCCCTCCTCACCCACTACAACATGCTCAAGATGGGTCAGAACCTGATGAGGGTGGATCCCTGCTATGATACCGATGACTTCGTCTCCTATCTCCCCTTCGCCTGGATAGGGGAGCAGATGATGTCCATCTCCTGTGGGCTTCAGGCGGGCTTCACCATCAACTTCCCCGAGGAGCCCGAGACGGCGATGGAGAACATCAGGGAGATAGGCCCCCACGTGATGTTCGCCAACCCGAGGATGTACGAGCAGATGGTCCGGAACATCCAGGTGAAGCACCTCGATGCCACCTGGCTCAAGAGGGTGGCCTTCAACCTGGCCATGAAGATCGGCTACCACGTGGCTGACCTGAAGTTCGCCAAAAAGCCCATTCCCTGGTACTGGAAGGCACTGCAGTACTTCGCCTATCTGATCTGCCACAAGAAGCTGAAGGATCACTTAGGGCTCTCCCGCATAAGGCATGCCTACACCGGAGGGGCGGCCATGGGACCTGATCACTTCCGGTTCTTCCACGCCATCGGGGTGAACCTGAAGCAGATCTACGGGCAGACGGAGATAGCGGGGATATCGGTCCTTCACCGGGATGACGACATAAAGTTCGACACGGTGGGGAAGCCCATTCCTGAGACCGAGGTGAGGATTACGGAGGAGGGGGAGATCATCTCCCGGAGCCCCTCGGTCTTCAAGGGTTATTACAAGAATCCGGAGGCGACGGCGAAGACCCTCAGGGACGGGTGGCTTCACTCGGGAGATACGGGCTTCATCGATGCCGATGGGCACTTAGTGGTCTTTGACAGGACGAAGGATATCATGGTCCTTTCTGACGGCAGCAAGTCCTCGCCCCAGTTCCTGGAGGCGAGGCTCAAGTTCAGCCCCTATATCAAGGATGCCTGGGTGATAGGGGACAAGATGCCCTATGTGACCGCGGTGATCTGCATAGACTACAACACGGTGGGGAAGTGGGCGGAGGACAGGGGGATCGCCTACACCAGTTATCCCGAGCTTTCCCAGAAGCCCGAGGTATATGAGCTGGTGAAGAAGGCGATCGTCGAGGTGAACAAGACCCTCCCGCCTGCCGCCAAGATCAAGAGGTTCGTCAACCTCTACAAGGAGTTCGACCCCGATGATGACGAGCTGACCCGCACCCGGAAGCTCCGCCGGGCCTTTGTGGCCCAGAGGTACAAGGAGATCGTGGACGGCCTCTACTCAGGAGTGGAGATGATCCATATCGATACGACCATCACCTATGAGGACGGTCGTATCTCCCACATAAAGACCGATCTTCGGGTGCAAGACGTGCCAGAATCCTGACTGGAGGGGGGATAGGATATGGAGCTCTTTATCACCACGCTGGTCACGGGGGTGATGGTGGGGAGCATTTATGCCCTGGTCGCCCTGGGCTGGTGCCTCATTTACAAGTGCTCAGGGGTGCTCAACCTGGCGATGGGGGAGCTCACCCTGATAGGGGCCTATGTCTGTTTGAGCTTTTACAACTGGGGGGTCCCCTTTATCCTCGCCCTCATCTTCACCATGATCATCGGGATCATCTTGGGCTTTCTCACCGAGAGGATCTTCCTGAGGAAGTTGATCGGGGAGCCGATCCTAACGGTGATCATGGTGACGGTGGGGCTTTCCTTCTTCTTCCGGGGGATAGTGGAGTTCATCTGGGGGACGGACACCCGGGTCTTCAGCCCCCCGGTCTTTCCCTTGAAGCCCATCGTGGTGGGACCGGTGGTGATCGGCCAGGTCTATCTATGGAGCTTCGTGGCGGCGATCATCCTCCTTGTGGCCTTCGTCTCCTTCTTCAAGTACACCCGCTGGGGGCTCTCGATGCAGGCCTGTGCCGATGACGAGATGGCGGCCCTCTCGCTGGGGGTGAGCGCCAAGTTCGTCTATGCCATGGCCTGGGCCATCGCCTTTATGGCCGCAGGGGTAGGGGGAACGCTCCTCGGGAACATCAACGGCTTGAACATCTCCGTGGGTTACCTGGGACTTCTGGTACTTCCGGCGGTGGTCCTTGGGGGGCTTAACTCGGTCCCCGGGGCGATCGTCGGGGGGATCATCATCGGGGTCCTCCAGAACCTCTCCGGGGCCTATCTCGATCAGTACTTCCCCGGCGGGGTGAAGGAGATCGCGCCTTTCGCTTTCATGGTGATCATCCTCCTCTTCCTCCCTTACGGGCTCTGGGGCTGGGAGAGGATAGAGCGGGTGTAAGGGAGGGGTGAGATGAGCTGGTTGCCTTGCGGGGTATATCACGAGAACTACAAGCAGGATCATCGCTGGTGGCAGACCAAGTTCGTCTGGGGGAAGATGATCTTCCTCTTTCTCTTCGTCTACGTCCTCTTTCCCCGATTTGCTGGACTTTACTGGATCGGTGTGGCCAACATCATTGGTTATACCGTCCTTAGCGCCTTGGGGGTTCAACTCCTCATCGGCTATTGCGGGCAGATCACCCTGGGGCACGCTGCCTTCATCGCCGTGGGGGCTTATGTCTGCGCCCTGAGTATACTGATGTTCCACCTCCCCTATGTGGTGAGTATGATCATCGCTGCCTTCATTGCGGGGCTGTGGAGCGTGCTCTTCGGCCTGCCCTCGGCCAAGGTGAAGGGGTTCTATCTGATCATGACCACCATGGCGGCCCAGTTCATCACCGTGGACTTCATCCTTACTCAGTATGTGAGCAGGATAGGGGGCAGGGGGGTGGCTTTCTCGTTGCCTCCTGGGACGATCAAGATCGGCCCCTGGGTGATAGATAACGACGTGGAGATCTACTACCTGATGGTCATCTTAGTCACCCTCTGCACCCTGGCGCTTGCGAACCTGCTCCGTTCCCGGGTGGGAAGGGCCTGGATCGCCATAAGGGACAACGATATCGCTGCCGAGGCCTTAGGGGTGAACATCGTGAAGTACAAGCTCCTCGCCTTCTTCGTCGCCGGGGTCTTCGGGGGGGTAGCAGGGGCCTTCTGGGTGTGTAATTTGGCCGCCCTGAGCCCCGAGCACTTCATGTGGTCCTGGTCGTTATGGCTCGTAGGGGTGATCCTGATAGGGGGAGTGGGGAGCATCCACGGGGTCTTCTTCGGCTCCATGTTCATGGTACTGGTCTTGGAGGCCCTGAAGTTCGCCATCGCTCCATTGGCGCCCACCTTCCCTCAGCTCCAGATGAAGTTCCTCTTCCTGAAGGAGGCGGCTTTCGGGCTGGCCATCTGTCTCTTCCTGTTGTACGAGCCCAACGGGATGGCGTACCGTTGGTGGCAGATAAAGAACTATTTTAACCTTTGGCCCTTCTCCTACTGAGGAGGGCTGAGGAAGGGGGGTGAGAGGTAAGGAGGTGTGATGATGAGATGAGGGGGGGACGAAAAAATCTTTGGGAGGTGTCAAGATGAAGCGAATTTTGTTGGCAATAGGGGTAATTGCTGTAGCTTTCCTCTTTGCAGGCACCCTTTGGGGTGCAGAGGTGATCAAGGTCGGTGCCATCAACGACATGACCGGCGGTACCTGTGACGTGGGTAAGGACTATGCCTTGGGGATTGCGGAGGCCATCGCCTATGTAAACGATATGGGGGGTGTTAACGGGAAGAAGATAAAGCTGCTTCAGTTCGATTACGGGTATCGAATCCCGGAGGCGGTAACGATCTACAAGAGGTTGAGGGACTATGACAAGGTAATCGCCGTTCTCGGATGGGGGACAGGGGACACTGAGGCCCTCTCCCCCACGATCACCAAGGACAAGATGCCCTATGTATCGGCCTCATACTCGGCCCATCTGACCGATCCGAAGAAGACCCCTTACAACTTCTTCTTCTCCGCCGACTATTCCACCAATGCCCGGGGCTGTATCACGGCCTGGTACGAAGAGATATGGTTGAAGGATCCGAAGTTCAAGGCGAGGAGGGAGCGGGGAGAGAAGCCGCGCTTTGTCTGCTTCTACTCCTGGCCTACCCCTTACTCCAGCGCTCCCATCAAGGCCATAAAGGACCAGGCCAAGCTGCTGGGCTTCGAGATAGGGCCCGATCAGGACGTCTCGCTGACCGCCCTCGATACCAAGAGCCAGGTACTGGCGGCCAAGAAGTTCAAGCCCGACCTGGTGTGGCACGGGAATACCACCATGTCGGTGGCCACTGCCCTGAAGGATTCCTATGCCCTGGGCTTGGGCGCCTGGCACATAATCAACAACTGGGGTTTTGACAAGAACCTCGTTAAGCTGGCGGGCCCTGCCGCCGAGAACGCCATCGGTGCTGTCCCCTGCGCCTTCTTCGGGGAAAAGGGGCCCAGGCTCATGCCCAAGATCGTGGAGTATGCTAAGAAGTTGAATCCTGGTATCCCTGAGGAGAATCGTTTAATCAGGACGGTTCAGGCTTGGGGCGCTGTGCTTCTGCTCTGGGAGGGGATGAAGAGGGCCGATAAGGCCGGAAAACTCACCGGTGAAGGGATCAGGGAGGCCATCGAGACCCTGAGGGATTTTGATCTCGGGATTGGAGCGCCACCGATCACCTTCACCCCAACCGACCACAGGCCCACGAGCATAGCTCAGGCCTACATCATCAAGGGCGGGAAGTTCAAGTTCCTCAAGAGGATAGACTTCAAGAAGCGGTGGCCTGACAGATGGCCCAAGTGGTTAGGTTGGTAAACTTTTGGACCTGAAGATCAGGGGGCCATCTCTTTCTGGAGGTGAGGCGGTGGAGAGCATTCTGCGGATCAACAACATCGAGGTGAGATATCATGAGGTGATCCTGGTGCTGAAGGGGGTCTCCATCGAGGTCCCTGAGAGGGGAATAGTGGCCCTTCTGGGGGCCAACGGGGCGGGGAAGAGCACCACCCTCAAGGCGGTATCCGGGCTGCTGAAGCACGAGGACGGGAAGGTGACCGACGGGAGCATCGAGTTCATGGGCGAGCGGATAGACAAGCTCGACGCGGAGGAGATCTCCAAGCGGGGGATAATTCAGATCATTGAGGGGAGGCGGGTCTTCGAGCACCTCACTGTGGAGGAGAACCTCCTGGTGGGCGCCCACCTCCGCTCCAAGGGGCGGAAGGAGAGGCTCGAGATGGTTTATCACTACTTCCCCCGGCTGAAGCAGATCAGGAAGGTGCTGGCCGGTTTCATCAGCGGGGGAGAGCAACAGATGCTGGTGATCGGAAGGGCCCTGATGGCCCAGCCCAAGCTGATGCTGCTCGATGAGCCCTCCATGGGACTTGCTCCCCTCCTGATAAAAGAGATCTTCGATATCATCATGAGGCTGAACAAGGAGGAGAAGATACCGATCCTCTTAGTGGAACAGAACGTAAAGCTTGCCTTGACGGTGGCCCCTTACGCCTATGTGCTGGAGAACGGCAGGATCGTGATGGACGATACCGCCGAGAAGCTTAAGCAGAACCCCGACATCAGGGACTTCTACCTGGGCCTCACCGACCTGGGAGAGCGGAAGAGCTTCCGCCAGGTGAAGCATTACAAGAGGCGAAAGAGATGGCTGACCTAAGAGGGAAGGAGGTTAGCTATGCGTAGGGTTTTGACGATATGGCTTATTTTGGCCTTTGCGGTAACGGCGATCGTCGGGTGTCAGGCGTTCATGGCCAAACCGAAGACCCCGGTGATTAAACTGAACCGGGTCGAGGTGGCCCACTACTGGAAGTTCTTCCTGGAACCCAAAAAGAAGAGGGGGAGCACCCTCGATCTCGCCTTCATCTTCGATATTACCAACCCGAACACTTATAAGGTGATGCTCGACGAGTTCAGGTTCACCGTGGCCTTCGAGGGGATAGAACTGAGCACCCCCATCGTCTATGAGGACGTTTACATCCCCGGGAAGACCACCAGCCAGTTGCGGGTCCACGTGGCCCTGGACGCCTACACCGCGCTCTTGGCCCTGCTCGTGCCCGCGGGGAACGTGCAGGCTTGGAAGAAAATGGGGACGAAACCCCCAGCGCTCCTGAAGAAGTGGTGGGAGGGAATCCAGGACTTCTCCTTTCCCATCGAGGTGAGGAACGGGGTGGCCAAGTTCTCCACACCTAAAGGGGAGATAATCGCCCCCTTCAAGGGGGTCTTTCCGAAGAAAAAGAAGTAATCCTATTTTGGGGGGGCCATGCGCCCCCCCAATGAGAGGTCACGATGGAGAAGGTGAACAGGAAGAGGGGGTATTTTCGGGAGGAACTGGAGACGATGTCCCCTGAGGAGCGGGAGGAGTACCGGGCCAGGAAGCTGCGGGAGATCGTGGACCATGCCTGGAGGAATTCCCCTGCCTTTCGGCAAAGGATGGAGGAAGGGGGGCTCAAGCCCGAGGACATAAAGACCACCGCGGATTTGGAGAAGCTCCCCATCCTGAAGAAGGCAGATCTGGTCGAACTCCAGAAGAGGGACCTTCCCTTCGGGGGCCTTACGGCCACCCCCCCCGAGAGGGTGCGGCGGATATGCATCTCCCCTGGTCCCATCTACGAGCCATGGGATTACGAGTATGAGGACATCCGCTGGACACAGGCCTTCTATGCCCTGGGGATAAGGCCTGGGGATATAATCCAGAACACCTTTAGCTATCACATGGTCATTTTTGCCCACTGGCTTGATGAGGCGGCAAGGCAGCTCGGCTGCACCATCATCCCCATGGGCGGGGGAAATACCGAGACCCAGGTGAAGGTGATGAAGGAACTGAAGAGCACCGCCTTCCTGGGCACCCCGAGTTTTCTGCTGAGCATAGGGGAGAGGGCGAGGGAAATGGGGGTAGACCCGAAGGAGGACTTCTCCTTAGAGGTTGCCTTCGTGGCCGCGGAGATGCTCCCAGAGTCACTGCGTCAGAGGCT